>ENA-OQKD01000056-OQKD01000056.1-human-gut-metagenome-genome-assembly--contig:-NODE-56-length-29477-cov-4.462487_pt1 | contig 29477 bp, 30 predicted proteins | sample MGYA00242775_ERZ504792 | MGnify/ENA primary metagenome ERZ504792 (study PRJEB26092, sample SAMD00036401) | human gut metagenome | host: Homo sapiens | study: EMG produced TPA metagenomics assembly of...
ATAATCGCCGAACGGCTGATGGATCAAAAGCAGATCCAGATAATCGGTACGCAGTTTTTTCAGAGACTCTTCAATAGAAGCTTTTGCTTTTTCATATCCTGCATTTGTAATCCATACTTTTGTTGTACGGCATCTTTCTCTCAAACCTCTCTGCTGTTTTAGATTGAAATCAAAGCATAGAGATCTTCCGATATGCTATAAGAATAAAAGATGCGGTATCGTTCCGCTTAGAAAACCAGAAATTTTTATGCTTTTCTGCATTATAACACGATTATCAGAAAAGAGAAAGGTAAAACTCTCTTTCGCACATTTTAAATTATACGTCCAGCTCCATCACGACATGCAGGATCCCCTCTTCATAGAAATCATCGGATATCGTTTTAAACCCGAATTTTTCATAAAACCCGACTGCATATTTCTGTGCATCCATGACAATTTTCTTACATTTCATATTTTCTTTGATCGCCTTTAAACTTTGTTCTAATAAGTCTCTTCCTGTGCCGTTTCCGTGTTGTAAAGTCAATACTCTCCCAATCCTGACAATATCCCCATCGTTTTCCTGATAAAACGCACGAAGATATGCAATCACTTTCTTATCTTCTGTAAAAAAGCAGTGCAGACTTTTATAATCAATGTCATCCATGTCCTGATAATTGATCTCTTGCTCCATAATAAAAATTTCTGCTCTTGCTTTTAATATTTCATATAATTCAGTTGTTGTTAATTCCTGAAACTTTTTCACCGTTAATTTCATTTTTTCACCTGTTTCCTATAGAGTCTTTTCTATTATCTGTTTTTTTGTTCACAATCGCAATCTTTATTTTTGTAATTGTTCTACGTAGAAAAAGCAGCTGACCTTCCATCAACTGCTTTCTTCTCCAATCATCATTCTTCTGTTGTTCTTACAGAAGCTCAATCACTCCACTCTTGGACAATGCACCGATATGCTTGTTCGCAATTTCTCCGTTTTTGATCACAAGCAGTGTCGGAATTGTCATGACTCCATATTTCTGTGCCAGTTCCATCTGCTCGTCCACATTAATCTTTCCGACTTTGATGTCATCTCTTTCTTCTGCCACTTCGTCCACGATCGGAGAAAGCATCTGGCATGGTCCGCACCAGTCTGCATAAAAATCTACCAGTACCGGTTTCTCTGATTTTAATACTTCCTGTTCAAAATTATCTTTTGTTAATTTTATAATTGCCATTTTATAAATCCTCCTTCAACTTTCATATGTTCTTAGTATACCACTTTTTTGTGTTTCTTCCGTGACAAAATCACATTTCTCATATTTTTTTCAGAGCTTTTGCATCCAGTACTTCTATATAGCCGCGGGATAATCTCACATACCCTTCTGTCTGAAACTGCTTGAGCAGTCTTGTGACGACTTCTCTTGCCGTTCCCATATCTCTTGCAAGTACATCGTGAGTAATAGAAAATTTCTCCTCTCCCGCCAGTGCCATATGTTCCAGGATTGCCCCGGCCAGACGAGACGCTGCATTAGAAAATACATACTGATTGAACAGCCACATCACATCGGAAAAGCGCTCAGATACCATCTCCATCGTGTAATCTTTCACTGCAGTGTTTGTATCATTCAGTTTCTTGTAAATTTCTTTCGGAATCGTATACAGTACCGTGTCCGATTCCATCATCATATCCAGCGAAATATCCATTCCCTTTATCATACAGGACGCACTCAGGATACTGACATCTCCCTCCACCAGACGATACAATGTAATCTCTCCACCGCTCGGTGACGTAATATAGACACGGACCTGCCCTTCCTTTACAATCTGTACACCTGCGCAATCCCCGCCATCGATGTGAAGCAGGACTCCTTTTTCATATTCTTCCAGTGCTGTATGGGTGAGCAGCATCTGTTTTTCCGTTTCTGTCAGGTCTTTCCAGAATGGCAGCACCTGACCGATCCATTCGTTCATAATTCCTCCGTTCATTTACTGCAGATAAGACACTGCAATATTGCGCACCTTCTGTGTCACATAACTGCTGCCGCCTTTTGTCTTTACATCTTCCACCATGCCGACCACTGCGATCTGGTTTGGCATATCTTCTGTTGTCTCACAGATAAACCAGCCTCGCTCCACTCCTGTCGTATCATCCTGGCTTTCCTTAATCTCTGCAGTTCCTGTTTTTCCAAGCATCGTCACTCCATCGATCTTCGCACTGGCTCCTGTTCCACTCGGATTTTCAATTACCGAGAGCAGACTCTGTTTCACAGTCTGTGCTGTCTGTGCACTGACTGCCTGCTCTTTCCAGATTTTTGCAGCAGCGTTTTCTTCATATTTCAAAACTGGCTGAATCATGTTTCCATCATTAACAAACATGGAATACATAGACAGCAGATGGAGCGGATTAACCAGCACCTGTCCCTGCCCGTATCCGGTATCGGCAAGCTGAATTTCCGAATCAATCTTTCCGTCATCATCAAACGTAGATGCCTGCATGGTAAGATCAAATGGAAGTTCTTCTTCAAATCCAAAGGATTTTAATTTTTCTTCCATCGTATCCGCCCCGATTTTCAATGCTTCCCGTGCAAAATAGATATTGTCCGAATATGTCATGGCATTGACCAGATTGACCGTTTCACCGTAATCTGTCAGCGTAGTTACATGATAATCTCCCCAGCTTGCATCTTTCTGCCAGGAAAGCCCTACATATCCTAGATTCTCATCCGGATTGATAATTCCTGCATCCACTCCGACCGCTGCTGTGATTCCCTTAAATGTAGATCCCGGAACCCAGGTGTTGACAAACCGGTTCATCAATGGATTGGATGCATCTTCATTCAGCGCATTCCATCTTGCATCTGACATCCCCAGCACAAATTCATTTGGATCATATCCCGGTGTGCTCACCAATGCCAGCACCTCTCCGGTTTTAGGATTCATGGCTGCCGCCGTTCCCGGATCCTGTGCAAACTGATCATATGCCGTCTTCTGCACCTCGGCATCAATGGTCACACGCACGTCTTTTCCATTCTGTGCCGGCTGATATGCCAGCGTCTCGATCGTATTTCCCGTTTCGTCTGCAATAATGATCCGTGTGCCGTCCACCGGACGAAGCTCTTCCTCATAAGCCTGCTCCAGGCCTGATCTTCCAATCACACTGTTTGCGTGATATCCTTTATTTTCCAGTTTTTCCAGATCTTCCGCTGTCACCGCCTGCACATAACCAGTCAGATGCCCTGCCGCAGCGCCAAGCGGATACACGCGATCCTGGGAATCATTTAACATCACTCCGGGAATCGTCAGAAGCTGTGCTTCTTTCTCTTCATTTCCCTTTGCAATCTTCTTGATCGGCACAAAAGAATCATCCTGTACATAGGATGCCCCCAGTGCGTTCTGAATCGCCTCTTCTGAAACTTCCAGCATCTGTGCCAGCTTCTTGATTGCTTCCGCTTTTGCTGCATCATCTCCCATTTTCCCCGGCACCAGGCCAACTTCCAGAACTGTTCCATTCCCTGCTAACACTACACCGTTTCTGTCATAAATCGTTCCACGATCGGCACTTTCTGTCTGAATCTGCACTTTATACGAATCCTGAAGGTTGGGAAAGATGATTGTAGAATCCCAGTCAATCTTATACTCTCCATCCTCTTTTTGCAGCGTCATCTCATTATCAAAAGAAATCTCCTCCGCACTGGTTTGCATCGTTTCTGAATATTTTACTGTCACCGGACTCCCTTTGAGTTTCTCCCTTTCCGAGAGCGAAATCTTAATATCTTTTGCCTCGATTCCCTCATAAATATTCTGATTGCGCTCTGTAAATTCTTTTTCTGACACCGTCTCTCTGGTTCTCTCACTTAGCATGGCATACATCTTATCATATTGTCCGTTTTTCTACAAGTGCAAAATAATTTTTCACCGTTTCCTGCGGTGTTGCCGTATTTATCAACAGTTTCCATGCCAGAATTCCTCCCCCTGCGAGAATCACAACCGCTCCTGCTGCAATACCACCGATCAAAAATCCTTTTTATTTTTCTTTTCTTCATACTGCCTCCAAATATCAATCCTGGATTACAAATAAGCAAAAACACCTTACATGTGGTTTGTTCCAATCATACCACATACAAGGTGTTTTGACACTAGAAAGTTCATTTCTCTTATTCAAATGTAGTCCATATATTACTGTGAACAGTAATCTCCGCATCACAGAATTCCCAGCACATCCAGTGTACTGATCGCTCCGATCGCAGAAATCAGGATCAGTATAATCCCTCCTGTCAGCATGGAAAGTTTCGGTCCTCTTTCCAGAATACGTCCGCTCTCCAAATCCCGATACAATGTAATTTCTTTGCCCTTTTTATAATTGACCGGGGAACTGGAATTATAGCGGCTGCGCATTCTTACTCTCTTTTCCATCCAATGTATATGTCAGGATCGGGTAGTACGATGCGGCCGGTGTAGACCACTTTTTCTTCTGTCCATTCTGCCATTTTAAGACATCTGTAAGAACTGCTTTGATTTCTTCGGTATTTCTTTTTTTGTCTTTTCCATATGATGCACACAGCGCTGCACCTGTAAGGAACATCAATGCTGCCAGAATTGCTGAAACATAGGCGTCTCCATATTGTTTCTGGACAAAAGGCATGGAAATAATCAAAATTCCCGCTCCGATCAAAATCCACGGACCGAATACAGCAGACTTTTCATTCTCTACAATCCGCAGCTGTCCGCCCCGCTCATTGTCCTTGAGGATCCTGACTTCTTCCCCTTCCTGAAACTCATCCACACTCTTGACAGTGGCCTGCTGACGGTGACCATTTTCCACATATTCGATCCTCGTCTCATAATAATTCTGAATCAGAAATCCTTCTTCATCCCGCTTTTCCACATGACTGATCCGAAGAATCTTCCCTGTTCTCTGTGCTTTTTGCTTCTTCATCCGGATACTGCGTCTCAGCCCGCTGGTTCCTGTCACCAGAAGTGCAGCTCCGATCACTACCAGAAATACTGCCTGTATCGTCAATCCTCCAAACATCTCTTTTGCCCTCTTCCTCTCTGAACATATGGCTGCAGCAATTCGATGCACTGCGAAAACTGCCGCATCACCGGAATGTTCTCCTGCGCTGCTTTTTGCTGCTCTTCTTCCGAAAGTTCTGCTTTATGATACCAGATGACCTGCATTCCCGCCTGTTTTGCCCCCTCTATATCATGCCGCAGACTGTCCCCTATAAAAACACAGTCTTCAGGCAGCACCTCTGCTTTTTCTCTGCACAGAGAAAAAACTTCGGTAGTCCGGCTTTTCCACACCTGCTTCTTCACTGGTAACAACACCATCGATCCATCTGGTGATTCCGAGCTTTTCTATTTTCTGATATTGGATCTCTGCTGTCATATTCGTACAGATCCCCACATACACGCCCTGTTCCTTCAGCTGCTTCATCACCAGAGAGACCCCTTCTTCCAACGTCATCTGTTTCATCAGTGTATCCCAGTACAGCCTGTACATCTTGTATGCATGCGGAAAAAGCGGCTTTTTCAACATCTCCAGCATACACTGATACCGGATCAGACGATTATGCACTGCCGCACATTCTCTTCCGATCCGCTCCTCTGCCACAACATACGCTTTCGCAAGCTGCCTGTCATATACAGCTCCTGAAATCGACAGATTCTGCTGGCAGTACTCACGTACCGCTTCTTTTGCCAGAATATCTGCCGTTGTATAATCATACAGTGTATCGTCAAGGTCGAAAAAAAACGCTTTTACCATATCTGTTTCCTCTTATTTCTGTCCGTAGTAGGCATTCGCACCATGTTTTCTGTAATAGTGCTTGTCCTGTAATTCCTGCGGCGCAGGCTTCACATCCGGATTGATGATCTCACAGCGTGCCGCCATCTTTGCAACCTCTTCTGCCACTACCGCATTATGAACTGCTTCGTGCGCATCCTTGCCCCATGTAAATACGCCGTGATTCTTGCAGAGAACTGCCGGAACTGCCAGATAATCCTTGGCTTTTCTCTCAAATTCATCTGCGATCAGAACACCTGTATTCTTCTCATATGCTTCTTCGATTTCTTCCTTTGTCAAATTCCGCACACATGGAATCTCTCCGTAAATATAGTCAGCGTGCGTTGTTCCATAACATGGAATATCTCTTCCTGCCTGTGCCCAGCTGGTTGCCCATGTGGAATGTGTATGGACCACTCCGCCGATCTTCGGAAACCGATTGTAAAGAACCACATGTGTCGGCGTATCCGAAGACGGATTGTATCTTCCCTCCACTTTATTTCCATTCAGATCTACCACAACCATATCATCCGGAGTCAGTTTGTCATATTCTACACCGCTTGGCTTGATCACAAACAATCCGCTCTCTCGGTCGATCCCGCTGACATTTCCCCAGGTAAAAGTGACAAGTCCGTATTTTGGAAGCAGCATATTCGCCTCATACACTTCTTTTTTTAACTGTTCCAGCATTTTGCATTTCCTCCCCATCTACTTTTCAAACGTATACATTGCAACTTCATCGATCTCACGGTTCGTAGAAATAAGAACCTCTTCTGTGCCCCGTTCATACTTGAACACATTGGCCGGTCCGCAGTCCCGATCCAGAATCTCAACCTGATACTGCCCTTTTTCCTGCTCCCAGGTAAAGAGAAGAAGGTTTCTCTCTCCTTTTCTGTGTCCGATGATCACTGCCGGCTTGCCAAGCAGTGTCCCGCCATAGATCGCATGTGCAAAATCTGCAGTATCATAAGTATATACCTTCTTGTAGTCTCCATCAATCTTTTTATAGAAATAAATATGTTCCCCATGGAATGGAGAGATCAAAATCAGTTCCTTTTCTCCATCCTGATCCAGATCTACTAGTACAGCATCACTTGCTGCCTCATCCACCAGTTTTTCCACTGTCCAGTCCTGTTCTTCTGATTCCGGCGGTGTAAAACGGTATACACCATCGTCACAGGAAATCAGACACTGCTCCACACCATCTTCTGTCACCTTGTAATATCCATGATTCTTCAGCATATTCTCCCGGATCACCTGCAGACTCAGCTGATGCTCCTCATCAAATCCACTCAGATCATCCGGAAGCACTGCCGCATAAACCTTGCCGGGCATAGACCAGTCATCCTTATATTCATGTCCGGATTTCAGTGCACACGCGATGAGATAATTCACACCGTTTCTTGTCACAATATCAAACCGATGTACGTGCGGAAGATCGACCAGCGTACGGATTTCCCAGATTCCGTCTGGTCCCGGCGATGCAATGATGATCTTTGCCTCCTTGGAATCATTCGGAGAGTAGAATTTGTGCGTTGCCAGAAAAACACCATCACTTCCCGGAACCTGCACCATACTCATGACTCCTCCCGGACCTTCCCATACTGTCTCTTCCTGATTGCCCTCCAGATCAAACAGATAACATGGATCCTGCTTTTCTGCCGCTACCAGAATATGTCTCTTTCCCTGATATGTAAGCGGTGCAATCGAATAACATTTTGTAAGATTTGATATGACTTTTTTACTCACTTTCATGACCTGATCTTCCCTCTCTTTCATTATACGGTCTGCCTGTCCAGAATCTCTGTCATCATCTTCACAGCAAAATCAATATCTTCTTTCCACGCCGGACTGCCTGTATACCAGAATTCCGTCACATAGCGACGCACGCCCAGTTCCCAGGCTTTGCGGATACTGGATTCAAAATCTACATGTCCGGTTCCAAACGGAATCTCCCGAAACTTGCCCGGAACTGTTTCCTTCAGATGCATGGCTGCCAGCCTTCCTCTTCCGGTCTCCAGATCCTTAAGTACATCTCCGCCCTCTGCCTTTGCGGCATTGGTGATATTGCCGAGATCCGGATACACATTCAGATACAGCGAATCAACGAGATTTACATATTTCATGGATTTTTGAACGGTATTCATAAACGGAGTCTCCATTGTCTCGAATCCAAGGACAATGCCCTTTGCCGCTGCCATCTCAACTGCTTTTTTCAGATTCTTGGCAAACCGTTTTCTGGTCTCTTCACTGCCCTCTTCATAATATACATCATACCCTGCCAGCTGAATGATACGGATTCCGAGATCCTCTGCCAGTTCAAGTGCTTTCTCCATAATCTCCATACCACGACCGGAAACTTCCGGCTGGCTGCTTCCCAACGGATATTTTCGATGTCCGCTCAGGCACATTGTACGGATTGGCATTCCCGTCTCATACATCAGACGGACCAGTTCCAGACGCTCTTGTTTTCCCATGTCAAGACGTTTCAGCTTTTCTTCTGTCTCATCAATACTGATCTCTATAAAATCATAGCCCGCAGCTTTTGCTGTCTCCATCTTTTCCTTCCAGCTTAATTCTGCCGGCATTGCTTTCTCATATATTCCTAAGGTATATGGTTTCATATTTCAAAATCTCCTTTGTGTACCTGATGAATCAAAACGCCCGCACTGCGCAGTTCATCCAGTACATCCTGAGGTGCTTTTTCATCTGTGATCAAATGCTTGATTCCCTGGATCGGCGAACTTGTAAAGCTGCTGTTTTTTCCGATTTTTGTATGATCTGCCAGAAGATATACATCCTCTGTCACATTCTGGATCATCACCTCATTTACTTTTACTTCCGCCGCAATCTCCGTTGTCATTCCGGAAAGCATAGAAATTCCGGAACACCCCATAAACGCTTTCTTCGGGAATACATTCTGTACACTTCGGATTGCAAAATCGCCGACCATGGCATCTTTGGGATGCCGTAGTTCTCCTCCGGTCAGAATAATACTGATTCCATCATAATATTCTCTGCCGATTGCTTTTCCATTGTTCGTGATCACAGTCACATTGCGACACTGGATATAATCCAGCATCTGCAATGCGTTGCGGCTTGTATTGATGAAGAGAGAATCGCCGTCTTCTACCAGTCCTGCCGCATACCTCGCGATCAGCTTACGGTACATCTGCACTTCATTTTTCTCCGCAGTCTCCCGGTCTGCCACCTGGGCGCCTCCGTAAAATCTGACCAACAGCTTCTGCTCTTCCAGATACTGCAGATCTCTGCGGATCGTAATCAAAGAAACTCCCATCCGCTTTGCCAGTTCATCCACCCGTACGGTTGGATTTTCACGCAACAGCTCCAGAATACTCTTCCTTCTTAGCATCTACATATGCTTTTTCTCTCTTCATCTTCCTCACCTCACTTCTTTTCTGCTGTCTTTCAACAAATCTACAGAATTCCGTTCTCTTTTAATTTTGTCTCGATTTCAGGAGCTGACATCACATTTTTCAGCGGAATTACAACTACACCCTTTGCTTTTGCATCTTCAAACATATTTGCAAAATTCTGTGCACACACAAGTACATCGTACTGAACTGCACTGCTCTTTCCTTCTGAGAGCGGACAATGATGTACCTTGCCAGGTTTGATGTTATTCTTTTTCAGAACCTTCTCAAGTGCCATCTGAGCCATCAGGCTGGAACCGGAACCATTTGCGCAGCATACTAAAAATTTCAAATTCTGATTTGTCATTGTGAATCTCTCCTTTGCTCTTTTTCTTAATTATATGACGATATGATGTTTCTTTCAATTATTTCAGGCTATTCTGCCCGAGCCTTTTTCGCTTTCAGTTCTTTATAAGCCTCGTAATCTTCTGTCATCAGGAAATATCCTTCTTTATCCTTGCGGTACTGAATCTGTGGAATTGCCAACAGAGCAATAAATACGATCGCAATACCTGCGTAGCTTAAGTACTTCATCACAACTGTAAATACCGGCCATACCACTGCCCAGTCCCACATACCTAAGTATCCGCCGTATGCAGCCATTCCAACCCATCCTGCAATGAGCGCTGAACCAAATACTTGGCAGAGACCGGAAATAAACGGAAGGATCAATGTTGCCTTCAAACCGCCTTTTTCATTGACAAATACACCAATGGTCGCATTGTCGAAGAATACCGGAACGAATCCGCAGATTACAAGTACCGGGCTCTTAACAGTACCAGTGTTGCAATTGCAACGATCTGTCCGATGAAACCTGCCAAAAATCCAAGTGTCACTGCGTTTGGAGCTCCGAATCCGAAGATTACCGCACAGTCCACACCAGGAACAGATCCAGGAAGCAGTTTGCTGCGATTCCCTGGAAGGATGCTGTCAGCTCAGCAACGAAAGTACGAACCCCAAGCTGAAGGATTGCCAGATATACTGCAAAGTACAGACAAGTCTGGATCACATAGAATACCATGCTCTGTCCTTCCTGCATAAATCCGCCTTCGATCAGATAATCTCTTCCAAGTACACACAGGATTGCTCCAAAGAATGCCAGCATCAAAATAGACGCGGAAACCATATTGTCATTGAACATAGACATGAATCCTGGAAGCTCGATATCTTCGATTCTTTTTACTTTTTTGCCTTTATTTTTCTTATTCTCATTACCAAACAGTTTTCCTGCCAGCCAGTAGAAAAATGCAACCCCAAACATCTGCTGATGCGCCAAACAGAAACCTGCTCCATCTGTTACCTCCTGACAAGGTTTGATCGTCAGGTTCGAACCAACTGCCCAATACGCTCCAAGAAGCAATGCCATAACGATCAGCATTCCGACTCTATTTGTCAGAAGCGCCGGACAGGCAAACATAATCAGCCAGTAAGCAGTCGCTGCCTGCTGTACCTGTACATTACCTGTAGTAAAAAGTGCACGCATCTTTGTGTACTTTGTAAAGCGTACCAGAAGAATGTTGACATAAATGCAATAACAGAAGAATCATAGCATCTCCAAAGCCTTTTCCAAATACCTCTTCTACACCTACTGTTACTGCATTCTGTCCAAAATATGGATCAATCACCATCGCATCCATATTAAATCGGTCTTTGAGTCCTACCAGCACCGGCCGGAAGTTATTTGTCAGTCCACCGGAACCAACTGTCAAGATCAGATATCCTACAATTGCTTTGAGTGTACCGCCAAGAGTATCATACCACGGTTTTCCCAGAAGTATATAACCTACCATAACGATCAAACCAATCATAAACGCCGGCTGCTGAAGAATATTTGTCGCAAAATACGACCATACAGTCATTAATATATCCATTTGTTCACCCCTGTATCTATGCTTTCTTTTTTACCTCTCGTTTCCTTTGCCGTTTCCTTATGCGTCCAGATATTTTTCCTGGAGTTTTAAAAGATCTTCTTCGGTTTCGACATCGGCAAGTTCCTCAACCAATTCTTCATTCATCAGCATTTCGGAAAGTCTGCTCATATTCTGAAGATGCTGCTCATTATTGCAGGCAGCCAATGTAAAGAATAGCTGTGCATCCAATTCCGGATTGCCTTCTTCGAAGCTCACCGGTTTTTTCAGTTTCATAAACGCAATCTCTGTTTTATGCACTCCTTTTGCACCCTCCTGAGAATGCGGCATCGCAATGTTCGGCGCGATCACAATATAAGGTCCATATTTTTCCACACATGCGATAATATCTTCTTTATAATTTTCTTCTATTGTTCCATCTGCCTCCAGCACTTCACAGCTCATCCGGATGGCCTCCCGCCAATCCGGTGCACTGTCTGCAAACTTTACATGTTTTTTCTCTACAAATTCTCTCAGCATCACTTCCACCTCCGGCAATTACAGAAGAGAACGGAATGGAATATTCTGTGGTGCTTCAAAGCAGTCCTCGAAACCTCTTCTGTGATGATATGCTCTTTTCTCCTTGTCTGTCGGATAAACGTATTTTCCTCCGACCTCCCAGAAGAATGGATGAAACTCATATCCGAGACGATCTTTTTTCATATGATAGAGAACGTTGATCTCGTTGACATCTGCCATGAAGTTCGTCCATACATCATAGTGAATCGGGACAACAACTTTACAGCGAAGTGCTTCTGCCATACGGAGAATATCTACAGAAGTCATCTTGTCCTGCATACCTACCGGATTCTCTCCGTAGGATCCGAATGCCACATCAATGTCATAATCTTTTCCATGTTTTGCAAAGTAGATTGAGTAGTGAGAATCTCCACTGTGGTAAATATTTCCTCCCGGTGTCTTGATCAGGTAATTGACTGCCTTATCATCCATATCTGTCGGGCATTTTCCTGTCAATTCTTCTCTGTCCTCTCCTTGAGAATCTGTTGTCACAATACAGGTACGGTCAAAGGAATCCAACGCGATAATCTCAATGTCTTTAATCTTGATGCTGTCTCCCGGTCTCACCGTAATACACCGGTCTGCCGGAACTCCCCATTTCTCCCAGAGCTCTACGGATTTTTTCGGCCCGATAAACGGAACCGGAATTTCTTTTCCATTCTCATCTGTTGTCATCATACCGCTCTTGATCACGTGGGCTGCATATTCCGCACTCATGTGATCCTGATGATAATGTGTTGCAAGCACAGCATCCACACCTTTGATTGCAAATGGATCGATTACAAATGGAACGGCTCTTAAGTTCGGCTGCATTGCTCTCGCACCACACATATTCGCCATCTGATGGCCAACCTTCATCTTTCCGTCTCCGTGAGATCTCTTTCCATTTCCGCACCAGAGATCCACGGTGATGTTGCATCCTCCCGGAGTCTTGAACCACATTCCGGTGCATCCAAGCCACCACATTGCAACGGTTCCCGGCTTTACTTCTTCATTCTCAATCTCTTCATTCAGCCAGGTTCCCCACTCCGGAAATGTACTCATGATCCAATTTTCTCTTGTGTATTTCATCAATCTTGCTCACGTTGCTTCCTCCTTCGTTTTACGATTGTTTTTTGTTTCGTTATATGCATATTAGCATCTTTTATGATTTTTTACAACGTACTTATATGTTCGTTTATCATTTATATGTTCATTTATTTGTTTTCTATGATTTAAACAATTTTTGTTCTCTATTTTTATGCACTTTTTACCATAAATTCCTCTTATACAACAGTTTTTTCATCGTCTGCAATACAAAAAACAGAGACCATATTCTCAAACCCTGAATATGATCTCTGTTACTCTTATAATTCCATCGCCTTCCACAACTGTGCTTTCACTTCATCAGACGCGAACGCCACCTCAATGGCATTTTTGTTCATCTGCACTTCTTGTTCTCTGGTCACTGCATACTGTTCTCTGAGAAACGCAAACTCTTTTTCCAGCGTTGTCTGGCTGACCATCCGATTATCCGTATTGATCGTGACCAGAAGATTCTCCTCAAGAAACTCCTGAACAGGATAATCGGCCGGATCCTTCACCGCTTTTGTCTGCATATTGCTGAGCGGACACATCTCGATCCCAATGTGTCTGTCTCTGCAGATCCGGATCGCTTCTTTCTGCCCGCGAAGCGCAATTCCATGGCCCACTCTGGAAGCACCGCACTGCACTGCATCCAGAATATTCTGCACACTGCCGCACTCACCTGCATGAAGTGTGAACGGCATCTCCATCCGTTTTACTTCCGCAAACAGGTTCATAAACTGCGACATCGGAAATGCCGCTTCATTTCCTGCCAGATCCGCTGCACAGACACCGTTTCCAAGAAACTCTCTCGCAGCTTTTAACATCTGTAGATTTGCCTCTTCCTTCTCATGGCGCATGGCACACACAATCACACCATAATCAATGTCAAATTCCTTCTTGCCCTGCTCCATTCCCCGCAGTACAGACTCAATGACCTGCTCTGTAGACAGACCTCTCTGTCCGGAAAAAAGCGGTGCAAACCGTGCCTCGATATAATCGACCTGGTCTGATGCGGCACTTTTCATCAAATCATAACCGGCTCGCTCAAGCCCCTTTTCTGTCTGCAGACATTCCAGCGGAATCTCAAATTTCTCCAGATATTCTGCCAGACTCTGACAATCCATATCTGCCTGCAGCTCTTCCAGTTTTACACTTCTTCCCAGAAGTTCTTCAATACATCCCTGACTTAAGGATCCATCCAGATGACAGTGCAGATCCAGCCTGGGAAGTCTGTTTTTTCCCGTCATACGCGTTTTCACTCCTCTTCTCTCAAATTTGCCGGTCCAAATCCAAACGGCAGTATCTCTTCCAGTGTTTTTGCAAAACATCCACCGTTTCCGTCCTCCAGAACGATCTGAAATTCTTTTGGGTCACAAAATTCCATCATCACCTGACGGCATACTCCACAAGGCGCACAAAGTTCTCCTTTTTTACTCCCTTTCGGACCTCCGACAATCGCAATCGCCCGAAATTCTTTCACGCCCTCTGACACTGCCTGAAAAAGCGCAGTTCTTTCTGCACAGTTTGTAGCACTGTATGCCGCATTTTCGATATTACATCCTAGATAAACCGTTCCGTTTTCTGCCAGAAGGGCAGCGCCTACCTGAAATCCGGAGTAAGGAGAGTATGATCTCTCTTTTCCCTCATATGCCAGACGGATCAATTCCTCTTTTGCTTTTCCATCCAGATCTGTTCCAAATTTAAATTCTTTTTTCATTGCGCACTCTCCTTGCACTGCTGCACATCCTACGCCAGAGTTTCTCCAATCAGACGAATCGATTCTGTGACAAGACGCTTAAAGTCCTCTGCCACTCTGTCTGCAGTCTCCTGTACTTCTTTGTGATCCAGCTTCTGCGTGGACATTCCTGCTGCCAGATTCGTGATACAGGAAATTCCGCACACCTTCATTCCCATATGTCTTGCTGCCATAGCTTCACATGCTGTGCTCATTCCGGCCGCATCTCCTCCCAGTGTTCTGCACATTCTGATCTCTGCCGGTGTCTCATAGCTTGGACCTGTAAACTGCATATAAACACCTTCCTTAAGAGCAACACCTGTGTTTGCCCCGGCTTTGCGGATCACATCCTGCAATTCTTTGTTATACACTTCACTCATATCCGGAAAACGAACGCCCAGTTCTTCGATATTCGGTCCGATCAGAGGGCTCGGAACCGCTGTCGTAATCTGATCTGTGATCAGCATCAGATCTCCCGGATGAAAGTCAAAATTCACACCTCCTGCTGCGTTGGTCAGCATCACGATTTTTGCTCCCAGCATTCCCATCAGACGTACCGGAAGTACCACATCCTGCATCGGGTATCCCTCATAGAAATGCACTCTTCCCTGCATTGCCACAACCGGGACACCTTCTACATAACCAAATAAAAATCTTCCCTTGTGTCCGGCCACGGTAGACACCGGAAATCCTTCAATCTCCGTGTATTCCATTGTCTCTTCTACCTGCATGGTCTCTGCATAGTCTCCCAGACCGGATCCTAAGATCAATGCCACCTTCGGCTGAAATTTAATTTTACTTTTCACTGCATCTGCGCATTTTACTAATTTTTCATAAATCTGGTTCATCATTTCGACCCCTTTCTATCAATGGCTCAATTAATTTGGATACCAGTGCATGAAGCTGCTCATATTGCCCTTCATCAATATAAAATGTTTTTCCGCTACGGCTGATCAGCCCCTGCTCTTCAAACTTTTTTACCGCACGGTTCACGGTCTTTACACTTAAGCCCGAATATTCTGCCAGTTCCTGTCTTGTATTGGTAAATGTTAATTTTCCGTTTTTTGCATAGTTTTTTATATCTGTGTTCAAAAAGAACCGCCACCCGGTCTGTCCCCGGCACAAACATATAGGTCCGGCTGGTCACTCCCTGCTCATACAGATAATGTCCCATGATCTTGGCTTCCTGCTTCAGCGCACGGATATCTGTGCGAAGCCACCTTGCATAGACATCGGCCGGAATGCGGATCGACGTACACGGTGTGATCGTCTGCAGGGTTGCCTGATACGTATCCAGATCCATGATCAGCTCCATCCCGCCCATGGCATTGATCCCGTCAAACTGCATAAAGTCATAGGCAATGCCGTATACCCGGTAGTCTGTGATTTTAAACATCCCCCTCACAATAATGTGTACGGTATCTACTGGCTGATTTTCTCTGATAAATACAACATTTTTATCCAGTTCCACCACACGGAAAGAATCCAGCAGCCAATCTGGAGCATCCTGAAAAAACTGTTCAACCTCTTCCCGTCGTTCTTTTTTCAGCTCCCGCATAATAGGGAGCACTTGATATAGACGATCTGTTCCCATACATCCCCTTCCTTTGTATCTGGTAAATAGTCTCCTTACTATTATAAAACAAATCGCCGAAAAAAACAGAAGTTCTTACATTTCCGTGAAAAAAACTTTCCGGCTGACATTTAAAATCTGCCAGCCGGATACATGTACGCCATTCTTATTTGATCAGCTCTACTTTTACAACTTCTGTCGGAACACCTGTTGCATCCTCTGCTGTCTGGTCATTTCCAACTTTAATTGTACCGTCTTTTAACTGTGCATACAGTTCATCATATTTTTCCTGTGTGAATACTTTGAATTTAGAAGTTTCCATTGGAAGTTTTACACCATCCTGAGAAGCATCCAGAGTCACTGTTTTTCCTCCCTGGAAGCTGTCATTGTAGTAGTCTTCCAGTGCACCGTAAATAGAATCTCCAAGATTCTTCATTGCGGAAGTGATGACTGTCTCAGACTCTACAGACTGGTCAACGTCTACACCGATCATCACTTTGTCTGCCGTCTCTGCTGCTTTCATAACAGAGTTTCCAACTCCACCGCCACATGCAAAGATACACTCTGTTCCTTCATTGTACCATGCTGCTGCCTTTGCGTTGTTTTCCGGAGATGCATCAAAATTTCCTACATAAGTATATTTCATTTTGATATCCCCTGCTTTGAGTCCCATATCTTTTGCTGCTGCATCTGCTCCCTGAATAAATCCATATCCGTAGCGGATAACTGCAGGTACCGCGATACCACCCATAAATCCAAGATTCTTGTATCCTTCTGTCACCGCTGCATATCCAGCCAGATATCCGGCCTGCTCTTCCGCATACATGATAGACATTACATTGTCTTCGATCTGTACATTTCCGTCCTTATCCTTTGGCTCTGCATCTACAAGGATAAAGCTTACATCCGGATATTTTGTCTGTGCCTCCATGATCGGATACTCAAACAAGAATCCCGGTGTTGCAATAACTTTTGCCCCGCCTTTTACTGCCAGATCAATGGCATTCATACAAGCCTCATCAGATTTTTCTGTTGGTTTGTAATATTTGTGTGTCAGGTTGTTGTCTTTTGCGTATTTTTCAAGTCCTTCCCATGTTCCCTGGTTAAATGACTTGTCATCAATGGTTCCAACGTCTGTGATCAGTGCCAGCTCATAACCGCCTTTTCCGCCTTTGTCTCCATCTTTTGCATCAGATCCTTCACTTCCTGGTTTCTGTACACATCCTGTCATTCCGACAACGAGTGTTGCTGCCATAAGCAGACTTAAGATTTTCTTTTTCATGTCTTCTCCTCCTTAATATCCACTGGTCTGTTCGCCCTGAATCAGTTGAATTGCAGAGCTGGTACCAATTCTATCACATCCTGCTTCCAGGAATGCTTCCATATCAGCCACTGTCTTGACTCCGCCCGCTGCTTTCATTTTTACGTCCGGTCCGATATTCTCTCTAAATAAACGGATGTCTTCCAGTGTTGCTCCGGCTGTTCCAAATCCGGTGGAAGTCTTGATGTAATCTGCTCCCGCCGCTGTCACAGCTTTACACATCGCGATCTTTTCTTCCTCTGTCAGATAGCAGGTCTCAATGATCACTTTTAAGATCTTATCGCCTGTAATCTTCTTGAGTGCCGCAATTTCTGCCTGTACCGCATCGTAATTTCCATTTTTCACATCGGAAATATTCACTACCATATCTACTTCAGATGCACCGTCTTCCAGTGCTTTTTTTGTCTCCGCCGCCTTTGCCTCTGTAACGCTGTACCCCAGTGGAAATCCCACTACTGTACAAATATTGATCTTCTCTCCATACGTATCATGCACCCGCTTGATGTAGCATGGCGGGATACATACAGAAGCTGTCTCGTATTCGATCGCTTCCTCACATAATTTCTGAATGTCTTCCCAAGTGGCAAATGCCCTCAGCTGTGTGTGATCCACATGTTTCAAAATTTCTTTCTGATCCATTTTTGTTCGCCGCCTTTCTTTTTAAAAATACTCTACCTGCTCTTTTGTAACACGTGCGTAAACAAGCTTTTCCTCTTCTGCACGTATACTTTTTTGTGTCACTGCTGACAAATAACGCTTCGCTGCCGCTTCAAATAATTCTTCTCTGGAAGCATACATAGTCGCCAGAGACTCGCCTTTTTCCACATAATCTCCCACTTTTTTGTGAATGATAATACCTGCCGCGAAATCAATCCCACTGTCTTTCGTCTCTCTTCCGGCTCCCAGCATTGCAGAAGCGATTCCACAGCTCTCCGTATCCATAAATGTAATATATCCAGATTCCTTCGCGCAAACTTCATAAGAATATGGAGCTTTTGCAAACTTCTGCGTATCCCAGATCACCGCATCATCACCGCCCTGGGCTCTCACCATAGCTGCCAGATGCTCCAGTGCCTTCCCGTTTGCGATCACTTCTTTTACCATACTCTTACACTCATCCAGCGTTCCTTTTCCTGCCAGATAGAGCATATTAGAGGCAAGATGCATACAAACCACTGTCAGATCCTGTGGTCCGTTTCCTTTGAGTGTCTCCACTGCCTCGATCACTTCCAGGCTGTTTCCGATATTATGTCCCAGCGGAATGTCCATATTGGTAATCAGGGCAACCGTACGTTTTCCTGCATTTTCCCCAATGGAGACCATCTCTTTTGCAAGTGCCACGGAATCTTCCAGTGTCTTCATAAAAGCTCCGCTTCCAGTCTTGACATCCAACAGGATACAGTCGTTTCCGGCTGCCAGCTTTTTACTCATAATGGAAACTGCGATCAGTGGAATACTGTCCACAGTCGCTGTCACATCCCGAAGTGCATACAGTTTTTTATCTGCCGGAGCCAGATTGCCGGACTGTCCGATCACACTGACTCCCGTCTTATTTACTACCTCAAAAAATTCTTCTCTTGTCAGAGTCGTCCGAAGTCCGGGAATCGATTCCAGTTTATCTACAGTTCCTCCGGTATGTCCCAGACCCCGACCGGACATTTTTGCCACTTTTGCACCACATGCCGCTACAATCGGTGCAATGATCAGTGTAGTCTTGTCTCCGACTCCACCGGTAGAATGTTTATCCACCTTAGTTCCTTCAATCCCGGAAAGATCTACCATATCCCCGGAATGAGCCACTGCCAGTGTCATGGCAAGTGTCTCTTCCTCTGTCATTCCCTGAAAATACACTGTCATCAAAAATGCAGACATCTGATAATCAGGAATATTTCCCGCTACGTATTCTTCTATCAGATACTGAATCTCTTCGTGGTTTAAAGCTTCTCCGTTTCTTTTTTTCATGATCAGGTCATACATTCTCATTGTCTTATCCCTGCCTTTCCTCGACTATCTGCTTCCCTTGTCATATGGGATTCCCTCTGCTTTCGGAGCCTGTGAATTCTTGGAGAAGAATGCCAGAACAACCAGTGTTGCAATATAAGGAATCATCTTGTATACCTCATTCGGTATGGGCAGTGTTTTCAGGAATGGAATCGTAGAGTATGCACTGGAGAGTGTTTTCATGATTCCAAAGAAGAATGCTGCCATTAAAATCTTGTTGCTTCGCCACTGTCCGAAGATCAGAACCGCGATTGCCAAAAATCCGTATCCGGCTACACTTGCATTGAAGTTTGTAGAAGTCGGAACAACAAAGATCAGTCCTCCGATTCCTCCGAGTACACCGGAAATAATCACTCCGGCATAACGAATTTTGTAGACGTTGACTCCCACAGAATCTGCTGCTCCCGGATGTTCTCCACAGGCGCGCAGTCGGAGTCCGAATCTTGTGTTTTTGATCACAAATGCGGCTATCGCAAAAATCAGGATTCCAATATAAGTAGAAATATAGCAATTCTGGAAGAACAAATCTCCGATTACCGGAATATCTCCCAGTACCGGCACTTTATTGATATGGAATGTGTCCGTAAACTGGATCTGCTGCATTCCCTGGATCATACGTGCTGTAAAAATCGCAAAAGCCGGTGCAAAGAGGTTCAGCGCCGTACCGCTGATGGTCTGATCTGCTTTCATATTGATCGAAGCAAATGCATGCAGAAGACTGAACAGTCCTCCGGTCAGTCCCGCTACCAGCATGGCGAGCAGGAACAATCCCTGACCACTTAATGTCCCCTGGAAAATATTGATAAAGAAGATCCCCGCAAAGGCTCCCATGACCATGATACCTTCCAGTGCGATATTGATCACACCGCTTCGTTCCGAATACATTGCTCCGATTGCAACGATCAAAAGCGGAATGGCAAAATACATCGTCTGCTGTACAACGAAATATGCTACATTCATGACTGTCCCTCCTTCCCTGCACGATCTGTTCCTGATTTTTTCTCTGCCTTTTTCGCTTTTCTCATCTGAAATTTATAAATCGTATTTTTAAATAACAGGGAAAGCGCTCCGCAGTAAATAATCGCTGCAATAATAATATCAATCACTTCCGGTGCGAAATCAAACAGCTGCATATTGTTTCCGCCTACTGTGATGTATCCAATGAAAAGTCCTGCAAATAAAATTCCGATCGGATTGGAAAGTCCGAGCAGTGCAACGGAAATTCCGGAGAATCCTTCCGGTGCGATCACGTCCAGTACCTGCATATATTTTCCGGAGTTTGCCAGATATAACAGTGCTCCGCCGAGTCCGGAGAGCGCACCTGCGATCACCATGGAAAGTACGATATTGCGCTTTTCATTGATACCTGCATACCGGCTGGCATCCGGATTCATTCCGCAGGCTTTCAGTTCGTATCCGAAAATCGTCTTATTCAACAGAATGTAAATTAAGATCACGCATCCAATGGCGATCAAAATTCCGACATTGATGCTTGCTCCCGGGAACAGTTTATCCAGTCCGCCTTTCGGAAGATTTGCTCCCTCTGCTACTGCCATGGACTGATTCTTTACCTGATCATATACGGTATTCTGAATCAGCATATTGGTCAGATACATTCCGATATAGTTCATCATAATGGATGAAATTACTTCATTTACATTGAAAAATGCTTTTAAAAGTCCAGGAACCATGCCCCAGAGCGCTCCTGCCAGAATCGCTGCCAGAAGTGCCGCCAGACAATGAACTCCCGGCGGGAGAAATGTGAATTTGACTCCCACATATACCGCTGCAAACGCACCGGCTGTAAACTGTCCGGACGCTCCGATATTAAACAATCCGGTCTTAAATGCAAATCCTACGGAAAGTCCTGTCATGATCAGCGGTGTCGCCATATACAGCACCTGTCCGAATCCCTGCATTCCATCCGTAAACCCACCCTGAATGATCATCATAAATCCGCCGAATGCCTGGCTTGGATTACTGATCAGAAGAATGATCAGACCAAACAACAGACCGCAGACGATCGCAAGAATGGAGGAACTGAAATTGACAAAGCCTTCTCCTTTAAACAAATTCTTAATCTTCATTCTTCACACTCCTTTTCGCTCCTGCCATGTAAAGTCCGAGTTCTTCTGTCGTAATCTTCTTCGGATCCAGATCTGCAACAATCTCACCCTCGTACATGACGATGATCCTGTCACTGACATTCATCACCTCATCCAGTTCCAGTGAAACGAGAAGAACTGCCTTTCCTGCGTCCCGCTGCTCAATGAGCTGTTTGTGGATGTACTCGATCGCACCTACGTCCAGACCTCGTACCGGCTGTACTGCAATGACAATTTCCGGATTACGGTCCAGCTCTCTGGCAATAATCGCTTTCTGCTGATTTCCTCCCGACATGCCTCTGGCAATACTCTTCTCCCCCTGACTGGAACGGATATCAAATTTCTCGATCAGCATTTTCGCATACTGACGAATCGCATCAAATTTTAAAAAGCCGTGATTCTGGAATCTCCTGGTATAGTAAGACTGCAGAACCAGGTTTTCCTGAAGTGTGTAATCTAAAACCAGTCCGTCTTTGTGACGATCTTCCGGAATATGCGCCACTCCGTCCAGACATTTCTGACGAATACTCTCTTTGGTGATATCCTTTCCATTTAAGATCACCTGTCCATGCTCGATCGGTATCAGACCTGTGATTCCATATACCAGCTCAGACTGTCCGTTTCCGTCAATACCTGCCACGCAGAGAATCTCGCCTTTTCTTACCTGGAAAGATACATTGTCAACCGCAGCTTTTCCATGATGTCTGGATTTTACAGTCAGATTTTTCACTTCCAGAACCGGTTCTCCCGGTGTCATCTCCGGTTTGTCTACGATAAAGTTGACCTTGCGTCCGACCATCATCTCAGACATCTGCTCTTTGGATGTCTCTGCCACCTCGACAGTTCCGATGTATTTTCCTTTTCTCAGAACACTGCATCGATTTGCAACTTCTTTGATCTCATTGAGCTTATGTGTGATAAAGATAATGGATTTTCCTTCTGCGATCAGCTGCTTCATCACCTTCATCAGTTCACTGATTTCCTGTGGTGTCAGAACTGCTGTCGGCTCGTCAAAGATCAGGATATCATTGTCGCAGTAGAGCATCTTTAAGATCTCCACTCTCTGCTGCATTCCAACTGTGATATCCGAAATATACGCATCCGGATCGATCTTGAATTTGTACTTCTCACTGAGCTCCATTACTTTTTTACGGGCTGCATCCATTTTCAGCACACCCATCTTTGTTGTCTCACGTCCCAGAACAATACTTTCCAGAACTGTGAAGTTGTGTACCAGCTTGAAGTGCTGGTGTACCATTCCGATTCCAAGATCATTGGCGTCATTCGGGTTGTTGATGTTCACTATTTTCCCATTGATGCGGATCTCTCCTTCCTCCGGCTGGTACAGACCGAAGAGAACGCTCATCAGTGTTGACTTTCCTGCTCCATTTTCACCGAGCAGCGCGTGGATCTCGCCTTTTTTTACCTGGAGGGTGATATCATCGTTTGCTTTGAAATTTCCAAACTGTTTGGTGATGTGGTTCATTTCAATTACATATTCCACATTCGCTTCCTCCCTTTCTCTTTTATTTCTTTAAAATGTATTCTTTCATACTTGTTCCGTCCGTATTATTTTCCACATTGAAAATATCAAGGATCGTTGCTGCAATATCTGCAAAACTTTCTCTTGTTCCGAGATTCACATCTTCCCGGATGCTCTTGCCGTAAACAAGAAACGGTGTGTGCTCCCGTGTGTGATCCGTTCCCGGAAATCCCGGATCGCATCCGTGATCGGCAGTGATCATCAGAATATCGTCATCTCTCATCCGTTCCATAAAGGTTCCCAGCTGACGGTCAAATGTTGTCGCCGCCTCTGCATAGCCTTTCCTATTGTTCCTGTGTCCGTACACCATGTCAAAATCCACCAGATTCACAAAACAGATTCCGTTAAAATCTACATCCTGTGTCTCGATGGTTTTTTCCATTCCGTCCACATTATTCTGGATACGCTGTGTATGCTGGATTCCTTGTCCTGCAAAAATATCATAGATTTTTCCTACACCATACGTATCATATCCGGCTTTTACAAGTGCATCCAGCATCGTGTCTTTTGGCGGCAGTAAGGAAAAATCATGCCGGTTCGCAGTTCTGGTAAAATTCGGTGCTGTCCCGATAAACGGTCTTGCAATGACACGTCCAACCCCATGCTCTCCCACAAGGATCCTTCTTGCGATCTCACAGTCCCGATACAGTTCTTCGATCGGAACCACATCTTCATGTGCTGCAATCTGAAATACACTGTCCGCAGAAGTATATACAATCAGCGCTCCTGTCTCTACATGCTCCTGCCCGTAATCCCGGATCACGTCTGTTCCGGAGTACGGCTTGTTGCACAGAACCTTCCTTCCCGTCTCACGCTCAAACGCATCCAGCACTTCCTTCGGAAATCCATCCGGATACGTCGGAAGCGGTTTTGGAGAGATCACTCCGGCAATCTCCCAGTGCCCGATCGTCGTATCTTTCCCTCTGGACTGCTCCTTCATACGTGCATATGAACCGATAGGGTGCTCTTCTTTCTCCATCCAGTCCACACCATCGATGTTGAAAAGCCCGATCCTTTTCATGTTCGGGGTATCATACTCCTTCACTTTGGTGATCGTCTTCAATGTGTTTGCTCCGACATCTCCAAAATCAGCTGCATCTGTCATCTCTCCGATTCCATAACTGTCCAGAACAATCAGAAAAACTCGTTTCTTTTCCATTTTTAATCCGCCTTTCAAATTTGCCAATTCCGTCTTTTCTATAGTTCACATTTTAGACACTTTTTATAATCAAGAAAAGGACTGGAGTCCTTTTTTCGCATTACACTTTTATTTTCCCTCAATTTTTCTTTATATTTCAATTTTTTATCGTTTAATTCGCACAAAAACAGCCCGGCAGATCAAATTTAAATCAAATCCGCCAGGCAGCTTCTTTCTTTATACATTTTATATTGTTTTATACCTCGTCAATTGCTTTTCCAATATCATGACGCATATATTTGTTTTCAAACTGCACCCACTCTGTTGCAGCATAGGCATTGGCTCTCGCTTCTTTGAGATCTTTTCCCTTTGCTGTCACACCGAGCACACGCCCGCCGTTTGTCACAATCTGTCCGTCCTGAAGCTTTGTGCCGGCATGGAAACAGTAATACCCTTCATGCTTGTTAAATTCTTCCAACCCCTGAATCGGGAAACCTTTTTCATAACTTACCGGATATCCTTCGGATGCCAGTACCACGCATACTGCTGCATTGTCTTCAAACTGCAGATCTACCTGATCCAGTGTTCCGTCAATACATGCTTCCACAACTTCAATCAAATCATTCTTCATACGCGGCAGTACAACCTGCGCTTCCGGATCCCCGAAGCGTGCATTGTATTCCAGTACCTTCGGTCCCTCTTCTGTCAGCATCAGTCCAAAAAAGATCACGCCTTTAAACTCTCTACCCTCTGCTGCCATAGCATCCACCGTTGCCTGATAAATGTGTTCGCTACAAAATTCTTCCACTTCTTTTGTGTAGAACGGGCTTGGTGAAAATGTTCCCATTCCACCTGTGTTCAGGCCTGTATCTCCATCTCCCGCACGCTTGTGATCCTGTGCAGAAGTCATGGTCTTAATGGTCTTTCCGTCTACGAAAGAAAGAACAGAAACCTCCCGGCCTGTCATAAATTCTTCGATGACCATCTCATTTCCGGCTGTTCCGAACTTCTTATCCAGCATGATCGTACGCACGCCTTCTTTTGCCTCTTCAAAATTCTGACAGATTAAAACACCTTTTCCAAGTGCCAGTCCGTCTGCTTTGAGCACGATTGGGAATTTTGCAGTCTCCAGATATGCGATTGCTGCATCCGGATCTGTAAAATTCTCATATGCGGCTGTCGGAATATGATATTTCTTCATCAGGTCCTTTGAAAACGCTTTGGATCCCTCCAGGATCGCTGCATTCTTTCTTGGTCCGAATGTGCGGATACCGGCTGCTTCCATCTCATCCACAAGACCTCCCACCAGAGGATCATCCATTCCCACAATACAAAGATCGATCGATTTTTCTTTTGCAAATGCGACCAGTTTTTCAAATTCCATGGCGCCGATCGGCACACACTCTGCGAATTCTTCAATCCCTGCATTTCCCGGTGCACAGTACATCTTTTCTACTTTGCTGCTCTTTGCGGCGCTGGCTGCGATCGCATGTTCTCTTCCGCCGCTTCCGACTATTAAAACTTTCATGGCAGTCTCCTCTTCTACTGTGTGATCACAGTTCTTCCGTCTTTTACCGTTACTTTTCCATTGGCGATCAGATCGATCGCTTCCGGCAGAATCTTCCATTCTGCCTGCTCCATCACCCGGCGCTGCAAAATCTCAGGAGTATCATCCGGCTGTGTTTCTACTGCTTTCTGTAACAGGATCGGACCGGTATCCGTCCCCTCATCCACAAAATGAACCGTTGCACCGACTACCTTTACACCGCGCTCTAGAGCTGCCTCATGTACCTTCAGTCCGTAAAATCCTTTTCCACAGAAGGAAGGGATCAAAGACGGATGAATATTGATCATACGGTTGCGGTATTTTGCAATCATCTCCGGCGGGATCACCACCAGGAATCCTGCAAGCACGATCAGATCAGGCGCATATGCATCGACTGCTTCCAGAAGCTTCTCATTAAAGATTTCTCTGGATTCAAACTCCTTCGGCGAGATACAACACGCCGAAATCCCGTGTTCTTTTGCACGTTCCAGCGCATATGCATTGGCGTTATTACTGATCACACCGACAATTTCCGCATTAGTGATCGTACCGTCTGCCACACGATCTATGATCGCCTGAAGGTTGGTTCCGCCTCCGGAAACCATCACGACTACTCTTAGCATAAAGTAACTCCTTTTTCTCCGGCTTCGATCTTACCTACTACATATGGAGTATCTCCGGCCGCTTTGATTGCTTCCATTGTCTTCTCCACATCTGCGGCGTCTACTGCCAGAACCATACCAAGTCCCATGTTGAATGTGTTGTACATCATCTGTTCTTCGATATCCCCTTCTTTTGCCAGCATATCAAAAATCGGAAGCACCGGATAACTGTCCTTTTCGATCACTGCATGCGTTCCTTCTTTAAGCATACGTGGAATATTCTCATAGAATCCGCCGCCTGTAATATGGCTGCAGGCTTTGACTGTCACACCCGCTGCTTTGATGCTCTTGAGTGCTTTGACATAAATTCTGGTAGGTGCTAAAAGTGCTTCGCCCAATGTACATCCAAGACTCTCATGATATGTCTCCAGATTTTCTTTTGTCATCTCAAACACTTTTCTCACCAGAGAGAATCCGTTGCTGTGCACACCGGAAGACGCCATCCCGATCAGTACATCTCCTGCTTTTAAGTCTTCTCCTGTGATCATCTCTTTTTTATCACAGACACCTACTGCAAATCCGGCCAGATCATAATCTTCCTCCGGCATCAGTCCCGGATGCTCTGCTGTCTCACCACCGATCAGCGCTGCTTCTGACTGCAAACATCCTTCTGCAACACCGCTTACGATCGATGCGATCTTTTCCGGGTAATTCTTTCCACATGCGATGTAATCCAGGAAAAATAATGGTTCTCCTCCTGCACATGCAATATCATTGACACACATCGCAACTGCATCGATTCCGATCGTATCATGCTTGTCCATGATCATTGCCAGTTTGACTTTTGTACCGCATCCGTCTGTTCCGGAAAGCAGTACCGGCTCTTCCATCTCTTTGATCTTTGCAAGAGAAAACGCACCGGAAAATCCACCCAGTCCACCGAGTACTTCCGGACGCATTGTTTTCTTTACGTGTTCTTTCATAAGTTCCACTGATTTGTAACCAGCCTCAATATCCACACCTGCATTCTTATAATCCATAACTATTCTCCATTTCTTACATCGTCTGTGCTCTATTTTTCCAGATACGCCTGATATCCGATCTCGTCCAGCTTTTCTGCTTTTTTCTGAACTGTCTCTTTCATCTCTTCTGAATATGCTTTGAGTTTTTTCAAAACTTCCTCATCTGAGGTCGCAAGAATCTTTGCTGCCAGAATTGCCGCATTCATACCTCCGTCAATCGCAACAGTGGCAACCGGAATTCCCGGCGGCATCTGAACGATCGAATAGAGTGCATCCATTCCATCCAGATTCTTTCCGGACATCGGAACTCCTACTACTGGCATCGGGAAAAGTGCCGCACACATTCCCGGAAGATGTGCTGCCATTCCTGCTCCTGCGATGATCACTTTGATCCCCTTTCCTTCGGCCGCCTTTGCCCAGTCAAAAAACACATCAGGCATACGGTGTGCGGAAATGATCGTCATCTCGTAATCAATTCCCAGTTTTTCCAGCATGTCCGCAGCTTTGCTCATCACCTTAAGGTCTGAATCACTGCCCATTACAATTCCTACTTTTGGCATATCTTGTCCACCTTTCTTAACTTTTGTGTATTCCCTGTCTATTTCTCAAAAGATCCGTCCGGCATCTTTTTGCCCTCAGTCACGAATCTTCCGTCCTCCAATAGTATAATATTTTTTCCTTCTTTTGTTAATACACTTATTTCTTCTAACTCTTCATAAGGTGTGGTTATATCTAAACCGTATTGATTCATAAGCTGAACTGATTTTTCATCAAATATGCGCAGACATTCCTTTTGTTCCTCCATGTAGGAAACTGCATCAGGACCGGCTTGTCCGCACAACGCTTCTTCCGCCCGATCTAGTCGTATTCTTCCTGTCACTCTGGCTGTCCACTCCTTCTCACGCTCATATCCGTACTTCATCACATCCAGTTTTCGCTCGATATATTTCTTATCCAGAAACAGCGCCTCATCACATTTATGATCTGCTTCATACTGCGGATTTACATTCCCATGCAGTTCGTCTCTTGCAATCACACCGGATGCCGGAATGCAGATGACAGGTTCGATTCCCTGTTTTTCCAAATCTGCCAGCACAGCCAAAACAAGCCGCTCAAATCCCGGACGATAAAAGATCTGTACCACTGACTTTTCAGCCTGGCAATCCTCTTTGCGATATCTTCTTGTATACGTGTCTGCTATTTTCCAAAGAGCCTCCTCGGAAAGATTTCTGAAATATTCTGCCGTTTCCAGTTCTTTCTCTCCCACATATTCCCCGTAAGAATACAGATACCGGTTATCTGAAAGATCCATTTCCCTGATCCTGTCAATGACTGATTTTGTGTACACTGGATTTATGGACTCTCTGAGATGATCTGCCAGAAATACATCGCAGTAATCGCTTGCATACCAGTACACACACTCTCTTAAATTCCTGTATTCCGGCTGTTCCTGCGCTTCAAAACACTGATAGATCTCCAGAAACAACTCATTTAAGATCGTCAGATAATCCAGTCTGTTCGAAAATGCATAAAGAATCCCGCTGCGCAATTCTGTATACAAAAAACTCAGGAGCTGTCCATAGACTTCTGAAAGCATCTTTACCGCATATGTCGGATCAGCAAAACTCTTCTTATAGTTTTCCCCCAGAATATCTACATACAGCTCCTGATTCCATCTCTTCCTCTCTTCCAGAGTGAAGGTTTCAAAACTGTGGTCTTCTATTGTTCTGCGAAGTGATTCCAGTTTGAGCAAAAAGCGGCACACATCCGGAAATACGGCCGATACCTGTCCTGCACAGTCTCTTCCTGATCGATCATCTGCAGTCTTTCTATTGAGAGCTGGTGGCGTTCCATACATCTCTCGTTTCTATCCCGCTGCCATGTTTCCAATTTCATCTATGAAAGTCCTCCTAAAAATATCATGATCAGAACCAGCAATACCAGCCCGTTAAGTACGATTCCGAGCCAGCACGTAAAATGTCTTTTTTCCGGCTCCTGACGTCCCTTAAAACCTGCCCGGATTCCAAAAACTGTAAACATCATATCGATCAGTCCCAATGCACCTGTAATATCTGCCGTTTTCTCACGCATTGTATACGCATGAAGAATCAACAATACAAGAACAAACAATGAAAAAATCGCATACATACAAGAACTTTTTCCCTGTCTTGCCTGTCTGATTTTTTCTTTCTTCTCTTTCTTCTC
>ENA-OQKD01000057-OQKD01000057.1-human-gut-metagenome-genome-assembly--contig:-NODE-57-length-29318-cov-3.620020_pt1 | contig 29318 bp, 32 predicted proteins | sample MGYA00242775_ERZ504792 | MGnify/ENA primary metagenome ERZ504792 (study PRJEB26092, sample SAMD00036401) | human gut metagenome | host: Homo sapiens | study: EMG produced TPA metagenomics assembly of...
AGTACGTAAATACATCCAAGAACAGGAAAGATATGATATTATGCAGGATAAGCTTAGCGTAAAAGAATATGAAGACCCTTTTAAGGGTTAAGGCGAAGTAATACAAATGCCCTTTTAAGGGCGGCGACGAGTCAAAAGCAGAGTGGCTGGAGCAAAGCGAAAGCCAGCGCCTTGAGACGCTGGCCTAGCATTAAAGGCTTATAGCCGTCCGTCGAGCCACCCGTTTTACGGGTGGGGCGACTAGGCTCTATGTCTTTATAAAAGTAAAAATTTTTGAGAGATTGTAATATGTAAAAAATGTTGAAAATTAGGTAAAAATAGGGGAAATTAACCTTGACAGAAATAATTCCTGTCTGGTTTTTCATTTGTTCTTTCGGCTGGTAAAATCCTTCACTACCGGACGAAAAACGAAGAGGAGGAGGATTCCCGGAACGCCTCTGCTTCAGTCCTGATTTCTCCCTTTTTCCGGACAGTCTGTATTACTCTTTTCCCCTGTTTTCTGCCTGCTGAACCGTTCCACAGGCGGCTCTTTCACCTTGTCCCATAACCTGATCCTCAGCATACCCTACCAGACTGTCCTGTTCCTTCACCTGGGTCTGATCTGCACTATCTCTTGTCCGGATATACGCATCTTTCAGATGCTCCGCCGCCGTCAATGTTTTATCCAATACCTTCGTCTCCACTCCAAGAAGGCGGTTCTGTGCCTCATTGACCGCCTCATCTGTTGGAATTGGAATAATATCAATGCTGATCATCATGTTCTGGTTAATATCCGCAAACTCGGATACCATTGTATCAGGGATATATGAGGCATAGTCCTTTAAATACAGTACACGACCATACCGTTCTCCCACTTTAAAGTAGTCTTTTTCAAACTCCATCGTGTCCGGACAGATATAGTCTTTAAAGCTGTGTCCCAGTTTTGCAGATGTTTTCATATCAAAGCAGAAATGACCTTCCTCCCCTGCCCGATAAAAGCTATACAGCACATGAAGTTTTTCTGTGCGTCCAGTTCTTCGCATTTGGAACCTAAATTGCTGAAATGGGAGATCAGCCCATTCCCGGTACGAAGGAAATAGTTCTTTGCATCTTCCACATTCTTCCGATAGACAGAAATCGTCACATACAGCTCCCGGATCATTCCATTCGCACCCACCGTCTTCTCCATGAGCATATCATTGACCTCTTTGCGGTACTGATCCAGCCGGTCATTCTGCATGGGGATAAATACTGCCTCTTTCAGCTCTTCCTTATTCAGTCTGCGGATAATGACCGTCAGTTTTGTTGTGGCGCCGCAGTCAAAGAAATTCAGGATGTTTTCATATTCCATAAACATGGCTTTTTTATCTTCCTCAGATGCCACTTCAAAGTTAATGTCTGTAAAACGATACGTCTTTGCGTACTTGTTTTTCCCTACTGATGCTGCCAGTTGCTGCGATATACCTGCATATATATTTGTTGCTGTTCTTCCATGCAGTTTGTATGGATATGCAGAAGCATTCCCAGATATGAAATCCAACCACTGGATAGAAGCTCATATCCATGCGTATTCATTCTTTGGTGGTGTAACACGTATTCTTGTACCAGATAATCTTAAAACAGGTGTGATTAAAAACACACGGGCAGAGCTTGTACTTAACCGTTCCTACCACGAAATGGCAGAGCACTATGGAACTGCAATTATTCCTGCCCGACCGGTAAAACCGAAGGATAAACCGAATGCGGAAGGCACTGTAAAAGTTCTTGAAACATGGATTCTTGCAGCACTAAGGAACCGGAAGTTCTTCACTTTTGAAGAACTCAATAAAGCCATCCATGAAAAGCTTGAGGAATTCAATGCAAAGCCTTTCCAGAAAAAGAAAGGAAGCCGGTTATCTGCATTTCTTGAAGAAGAAAAGGACTTCCTCATGCCATTACCTGCTTCCCCGTATGAAACGGCTGTCTGGTCAACTGCCACCATACAACCTGATTATCTCATAAAAATCGGAGATTGCAAGTATTCTGTTCCGTATGAATTTATTGGCAAGAAGGTCGATATCCGCGCTACGGAAAACAGTATTGAAGTTTTTTACCATAGCAACCGTATAGCATCGCATGTGCGCAGGTCTTACTCTCCGGAACCGATTTATGTACCGGAGCATATGCCTGAAAACCACAGAAAATTTTTGGAATACAACACAGACAGTTTTCTGGACTGGGGAAAGAGTGTTGGCCATTCCACCCTTATTGTAGTAAAACATTTTTTATACATGCATAAGGTAGAGCAACAGGGATATAAATCCTGTGCATCGCTGATGAAGCTTGCTGACCGCTATGGTACGCAACGTTTGGAAAACGCCTGTATCAAGGCACTTAGTTACACACCAAGCCCAAGTTTAAAAAATATCAGCACCATTTTGAAAAATGGTCAGGATAAAGTGGCAGTAGCAAAGGTTGTTTCCAATGCTGCCAATAAAGAGAGTTCCAAGTATGGCATCACCAGAGGTGCCTCCTACTACGAAGGAGGTGACCGTTTATGATTCGTCAGTCAACCATAGACAAGCTGCATGATATGCGATTATCTGCAATGTCAGATGCCTTTGAATGCCAGTGCAAGGATCCTGACACCTATCAGGGATTATCTTTCGAAGACCGGTTCGGTATGCTGGTTGATAAAGAATGGGATAAGCGAAAAAGCACAAAGCTGCAAAAACTTATCCGCAGTGCTGAATTCCGTTATCCCAATGCGTGTATGGAAGATATTGAGTATCATCCTGACCGAAATCTGGATAAAGGACAGATGCTGGAATTCTCCACCTGCCGGTATATATCTGATGACCACCATATCATTCTAAAAGGAGCATCTGGGAATGGAAAAACATATATCGCATGTGCGCTTGGAATCGCAGCCTGCAGGAACTTTATCAAAGTACGTTATGTGCGCCTGCCTGATCTATTGAATGAGCTGGCTGTTGCACATGGGGACGGCACGCTGAAAAAAGTAATTAAAGCATATCAGAAGATTGATCTTTTGATTCTGGATGAATTCTTGTTAAGCCCCGTATCCACGGAACAGACACGGGAACTTCTTGAAATCATTGAGGCCCGTAGTGTGAAAGGCTCTGTAATCTTCTGCACACAGTTTGAACCGAAAGGCTGGTACAGCCGCATCGGAAATGACTGTGATGCCACTATTTGCGAAGCAATCATCGACCGGATCATTCATAATTCCTATGAGGTGATGCTTGATGGCCGCATATCCATGAGGGAACGTCATGGCATTCATGCTTCCCGGAAAGGAGCTGCCAATGACTGATTATTGTGCTTTCAGCAAAGACCATAAATGCGTTAAGTTTACGGATTATGAAATAACCCGCCACGAATTAGAAGAAGCCGATGAACTGTGTCATGGTAATTGGATAGAAATCCAGCATCTAAGAGAATACATTGACCGTTTACAGGCACTTCTTATAGAGCATGGGATAACTATTCCAGATGAATACTAATTAAATGACTGCACTCTGCTCCGGAAAGATATGCACTATTTTTCCGGAAAAGGGTGCTCTGAATTTCTGGAAATCATGCACTATTGCATTGGAATACTCAAATTGCTTTTATTTCTGACAATGGAACTTCCAGTTCTCGAAAAAACATAATCTGACGTAATTTTTTCAATGAGCTTTCATCATATAAACGGTATCCTGCTTCTGTTACTTTAGCAGGTTTTAACAAATCAATTTCATCATAATATCGTAATGTTCTTATGCTAATTCCAGTCAATTCTGATACTTCTTTAACTGTTTTCATAAGTCCTCCTTTCCCTTTCATCGTAAACCGTTACGTTACTAGAGAGTCAAGATGGTTTTTTCTATTTTATCACAAATTCAATAAAACCGCCCTTAATTTTACAAATGAGAAATGACGCAAATAATGTTTCCACTACCTACGCCATTTCTCATTACATCTTTGAAATATTTACTCCATTTTCTTTCAATCTTTACTCCAAATTTACTCCATTCTAAAAATCTGTTACGATATTTTGCGGTATTCTACGATACCTTTTCTTTGAAGAAAAATGTCTGTAAACCTTGATTTCAAGCGAACTTTTCAATATTCCCAAGCACTTTATTCTGTTGTGAGAATTTCTTCTCAATTATTTCATTACAATATTAATAATCTTCTTCGGAACATAGATTTCCTTAATCACGTTTCCTGTCAGTTTATCTGCAATCGCTTCTTTTCCTGCTGCGATCGCATCTTCTTTGGAGATATCTGCTGCGATACTGATCACTGCTTTTGTCTTTCCATTAATCTGTACCGGAACTTCGATCTCATCATCTTTCATCTGTGCCTCATCGTATGTCGGCCAGCCTGCTTTGAAGATTGTCTCTGTATGTCCAAGCTGCTCCCACATCTCCTCTGCAAAATGAGGTGCAAATGGAGAAAGCAGGACTGCGATCGTCTCCAGAGTTTCTTTATCGATTCCGCCTTCTTTCTTTGCGATCTCGATAAACTTGTTATTGTACTCCATAAATCCGGAGATAACGGTATTCAGGCTGAAGCTCTCCAGACGCATGGTGATATCTGCTACCATTCTGTGACGCTGTTTGATCATCTCTTTTGTTGCCTGTACTTCATTTTCTTTGCTGTCCATCAGCAGATTCCACAGACGTTTCAGGAAGCGGTTGACACCGTCGATTCCACGGTCATCCCACTCTGCATCCAACTCCGGCGGTCCCACGAACAATTCATACATTCTCAAAGAGTCACATCCGTAGTCGCGTACCAGATCATCCGGAGATACGACATTTCCTTTGGACTTACTCATCTTGATTCCGTTCTTTCCTGTGATCATTCCCTGGTTGAACAGCTTGTGGAATGGTTCATCAAAGTCTACAACTCCGATGTCATGCAGGAATTTTGTATAGAAACGAGAGTACAGAAGATGCAGTACCGCATGCTCTACACCACCGATATACATATCTACCGGAAGCATCTCGTCCGCTTTTTCTCTGGAAACCAGTTCTTTGTCATTGTGACTGTCCACATAACGCAGGAAGTACCAGGAAGAACCAGCCCACTGAGGCATGGTATTTGTCTCACGTTTTGCGTCTTTTCCACAAACCGGACACTTGCAGTTTACCCACTCTTCGATTCCGGCAAGCGGTGACTCTCCAGTTCCTGTCGGTTCATAAGAATCTACATCCGGCAGACGCAGCGGCAGCTCTTCTTCCGGTACCGGCACTGCTCCACATTCCGGACAGTGTACAATCGGAATCGGCTCTCCCCAGTAACGCTGACGGGAGAATACCCAATCACGCAGCTTATAGTTTACAGTTGCTTTTCCAATTCCACGCTCTTCAATGATATGTGGAGCTTCTTTCTTGAGAACGGCTGATTCCATTCCGTTCCACTCTCCGGAATTGATCATAGTTCCAACAGCATCTGTGTATGCCTCTTCCATATTTTCGATTTCCTGTCCGTCTTTTGCAATGACCTGAATGATCGGGATCTCGAATTTTTTTGCAAATGCAAAGTCACGGTCATCATGTGCAGGTACACACATAATTGCTCCTGTACCATAATCTGCCAGTACATAATCAGACAACCAGATCGGTACTTTTGCACCGTTGATCGGATTGATCGCATAACTTCCCGTAAACACACCTGTCTTTTCCTTATCCTGCATACGGTCTACGTTGGACTTCATGGAAGCATCATAAATATACTGCTCCACCGCTTCTCTTGTCTCGTCTGTCGCAAGTTCTTTTGCAAGTGCATGTTCCGGCGCAAGTACCATGAATGTTGCACCGTGTAAGGTATCCGGACGTGTTGTATAAACGGTGATCTTGTCGTCTCTTCCATCCACCTGGAAATCTACTTCTGCACCGTAAGATTTTCCGATCCAGTCAGCCTGCATTTTCTTTACTTTTTCCGGCCAGTCCAGTTTGTCGAGATCGTTCAAAAGACGGTCTGCATATTTTGTGATACGCAGCATCCACTGACGCAGATTTTTCTTTGTAACATCTGTTCCGCAACGCTCACATTTTCCATTCACAACCTCTTCGTTTGCCAGACCTGTTTTGCAGGATGGACACCAGTTGATCGGGAACTCTTTCTCATATGCCAGGCCCTCTTTGAACATTTTTACAAAAATCCACTGTGTCCATTTATAGAAATTCGGATCTGTTGTATTAACTTCCATATCCCAGTCATATAATGCTGCAATCTCATTGATCTGACGCTTGATGTTTGCTACATTCTCTGCTGTAGATTTTGCCGGATGAACCCCCATCTTGATCGCATAGTTCTCTGCCGGAAGTCCAAATGCATCCCATCCCATTGGATGTACAATGTAATATCCCTGCTGTAACTTATAACGGCTCCATACATCAGAAATTACATATCCTCTCCAATGTCCGACATGCAGACCGTTTCCTGACGGATACGGGAACATATCCAGACAATAATATTTTTCTTTTTTCTCTCCGTTGTCCCTGAATCTTGGATTTACCGGATTTTCCTGCCATTTATCATGCCATTTTTTCTCGATTGCTTTGTGGTTGTAAACAATTTTTGCACCCATTTCGCATATCCTCCTTTGATTTCTAAAAAAAGCCTTTTCATCTCAATTAAGAGACGAAAAGGCTTTTATCTTCCGTGGTACCACTCTTCTTCATCTGCAAACATACAGATGCACTCATTGCTTCTGTAACGGGAAGGCCCGCTTTTTCCTACTTTTCCATCCTGGGTGTTCAGAAAAAGAACTCCGAGGGGAGTTGGGAGAACGCTGTTTCCTGCCTCGCACCATCCGGCAGGTCTCTGAAAAACCTCAGACTCTTACTATTCCTCATCAACATTTCTTTCATATGTTTTCTTATTATAAAAAGAATCATAAAATAAGTCAAGTAGATTTCTTTGATTTTCCACTTATTTCATTCTGCCAAAATAATCTTTTGTTTCTTTCACCACTACGTTGCTAAGCGCTAGCAGTGCAATCAGGTTTGGAAGCGCCATCAACGCATTGAAAATATCTGCAATGTTCCATACTGCTGCAACAGTCATATACGGTCCGATAAATACTGCCAGAATGTACAGCCAGCGATATGTCATTACAACTTTCTTGTTCCGATTGAAGAGATACTCCATACAACGCTCCCCATAATAATTCCATCCAAGAATCGTTGTAAATGCAAAAAATACCAGACAGATCATCAATACAAAAGATGCAATTGCCGGTGGGAATGGCAAGCCTTTCTGAAATGCCGCCATGGTGATCTCCACCCCTTCCAGATTCGGATCGTTCCAGCTTCCTGCCAAAACAACAGAAATTCCGGTCATTGTACAAATAACAATGGTATCAATAAATGTTCCAGTCATAGAAACCAATCCCTGACGCACCGGTTCTTTTGTCACTGCTGCTGCCGCCGCGATCGGTGCACTACCAAGACCTGCCTCATTCGAAAAGATTCCCCTTGCGATTCCTTTCTGCATTGCCACTATCATTGTTCCCATTGCACCACCTGCTAGGGCACTTCCGGTAAACGCAGATTTCACGATCGTTGCAAGGGCTGCCGGGATTTCTGTAATGTGTGTGACCATAATGATCAATACAAATACGACGTACAGAACTGCCATAAACGGAACTACAATTTCCGATACTTTTGCAATTCGCTTCAATCCGCCAATCACAACAAGACCAACACAAACGGTCAAAATAATACATGTGATCACAGTTGCCCAGGAATATGTATTTCCGAACATCTGCACTGCATTTTCAGTATTCGGGTCAAAGAAATTTTTTACTGCAGATGCAATACTGTTCACCTGAGTAAATGTACCAATTCCAAACAATCCAACTCCGGCTCCGAAAAATGCAAATATTTTTGCCAGCCAGCGCCAGTTTTTTCCCATTCCGTTTTCAATATAATAGAACGGTCCGCCAAGAACATGCCCTTCTTTGTCGATTGTCCGGTATTTGATTGCAAGAAGCCCTTCTGCATACTTCGTTGCCATTCCGAAAAATGCTGCCACCACCATCCAGAACAGTGCGCCCGGTCCGCCTGCCGCAATCGCAGTCGCTACTCCGGTAATATTTCCGGTTCCGATCGTTGCAGAAAGCGCCGTACAAAGTGCTCCAAAGCTGGTCACTTCCCCATGTCCTTCTTCTTCATTTTTTACCATGAATCTGAGTGCTTTCGGCAGATGCCGAATCTGAAGTCCGCCAAGGCGAACGGTTAAATAGATACCTGTTGTCAGGATCAGAATAATGAGCGGCAGTCCCCATATCCGGTCATCCACCCATTTGATCGCTGTGTCGATTTGATTGTAGATTTGTGCTAACATACTTTCTTTCCTCCATCCTTTTGCCTGAGAGATTCTCAGCAAAACCGCATCCAGATCATGCGTCTGCTGATTACACCTTCGGCGCTCTTTTTTCAGAGACTCTCCTGAGTTTAGTGTTTTACAACACTAAAGTAAAGAATAGCATGGTTTTGAAAAGAATGCAAGCCATTTTCTGATTTTCCATTTTAGAAAAACTAATCAATGTTTATAAGTAAGATGCAGAGGGAATACAGACACTGCTCCCTCTGCTTTTTTCTATCCCAACGCCACATCCAGAATCATCATCAGTGTGAACCCTGCTGCAACACCGATTGTTCCTACATTGGTATGTTTTCCGTTTTGTGCCTCCGGAATCAACTCTTCCACTACAACATAAATCATAGCGCCTGCCGCAAAGGAGAGAAAATATGGCAGAAGCGGAACTACAAGCCCCGTCAGCCAGATTGTCAGAAATGCGGCGATCGGCTCTACAATCCCTGACAGTGTTCCATACACAAACGCCCTCAGTTTTGTAATTCCCTGTGCCCTTAACGGCATGGAAATAATCGCTCCCTCCGGAAAATTCTGAATGGCGATTCCAGCAGACAATACAAATGCTCCTGTCATTGTTATCAGTACATTATCCGAAAGAACTCCGGCAAAGGTCACACCCACTGCCATTCCTTCCGGAATATTGTGCAGCGTCACTGCGAGCATCAACATTGTTGTTTTTCGAAGTGATGCCTGAATCCCTTCCGGCTCCGATTCCTGAAAGTGCTGGTGAGGTGTCACCGTGTCCAGCAAAAGCAGAAAGCCAATCCCAAGCAGAAACCCTGCCGCTGCAGGAATCCATGCAATCTGTCCGCCTTCCTCTGCCATCTCGATGGCCGGGATTAAAAGCGACCAGACAGATGCTGCGATCATGACACCCGAAGCAAATCCAAGCAGACCTTTCTGCAGCTTTTCATTCATCTCTTTTCTCATGAAGAATACCATTGCTGCGCCAAGAGTTGTTCCTGCAAACGGCAGTAAAATTCCAAGTATTACATCCAAATTCATATGTTTCTCCCTTTCGTAATTCTTTTTTTCGATATGTTATCCTATGCTCAGGAGAAGACTTTGGTTCCGTTTAAATGCACATGGAAAAAGAATCCTTATACCGATGCCGTGATCAGTTCCTTTCCGGCTGCCCGGCATTCCTCCAACGCAGCATCATCCGGCGTCTCGTTTGCGATCACACCTTCTTCACAGATCAGATGTGCTCCCGCCTCTTCCATTCTCTGGCACCAGTCACGCATCCACTCTCCGTCACCCCAGCCGTAAGACCCAAACAAAAGTAGCTGCTTACCGGAGATCATCGGCTCCAGTTCTTCCACGAACGGCTCCATTTCGCTGTCTTCCAACTGCTCTGCTCCCATAGACGGGCAGCCGAGCGCAATTTTATCAAATTTTGAAATCGTATCCGCATCTGTCTGTCCAACCTCACATACCTCCGCGGTTCCTCCTGCTGCCTGAATCCCTTCTGCGACCGCCTGTGCCATTGCCTCTGTATTTCCTGTTCCACTCCAATATACTACTGCTGCATTCATGTGAATTCCTCCTTCATTATTGTGCGATTTCCCGGATACTTTTTCCGGCTAAAAATTCTCTGACCACTCCTTCTTTGGCCTGATCATAAGACTTGAAAATCATTTTTGCCCTGGACGGATTACTATATACTTTCCAATATCCGATCATAAGATACTTTCTTCCTTCATTTTGAATAAATCCTTCCACATCTTCCTTCGGATACCCTAAAAACACTCCGATTTCATGGGGAAATCCCAGTTTTCTGCTGCTTATCTGCCTCACTCTTTGAGCCAGTCTTTTGAGCATCTCATCCAGATTCTGCATATGATACCCATATGCCTCAAGCAGCCGCTGATTGTCAGGCAGCATCAGATGATACTCCAACTCACTCCGTCTGAAAAAGAAAACAAGACATCTGCTGTCCCTGCAGGACAGAATTCGATATTCTACCTCTGTCTCTTCAAAAATCTCCTGCAGCTCCTCACACATTTTCTGTTCCATTGTGATCACGCTGGATATCTTGAGCCCCTTTAAAAAGGGGGCGCACTGCAGCGCAACCTGAAACCTGGCTTTTAGTTTTATATCTTCATTTTTGAAAAAATAAGACAATGTTTCCGATGACATATGAGCCTCCTTAAATGATTATGATTCTCAATTAGTTTGATATTACCATGTCCTACTCTCAATTTCAACATTTGTTATTGAGAAGTTTTCTCATTATATTTTTCTGAATATTTATCTGCATTTTTATTATTTTTTTATTGTTTGAGAACCTTGTTTGGTGTATAATAAATTTAAGTTATTTGAGCAGAAAGAAGTCTCAAAATACATACAAAAAGGAGAGATTTGCCATGGTAAATTTAATTACAGGACCGAAAGGAACCGGAAAAACACAGCAGATGATTGAGCTTGCTAATGAAAAGGTCAAAACATCTAACGGAAACGTCGTATTTATCAAAAAAAGTCATCGCAACACTACTACTTTAGACTTCGGTGTACGTGCAATCTGCATGGAAGACTATCCTGATATTCTGACAATGGATGAATTTATCGGTTTTCTCTACGGTATGGTAGCAGGTAATCATGATATTGATACCATCTTTATTGACAGCGTATTAAAACAGGCGGATATTTCTTTAAACAACATTTCTGCATTTATGACCAGTCTGAGTAAAATTTCTGCAGAAAATACTCTTGATTTCTTTATCAGTGTGGGGGCTGAGAAAGAATCCATTCCCGATATAGATTCCGACAATTATAACGTTTTGAACTAATGGGTATGAAAAAAGCGATATTCAGTATTTTTTACTGAGTACCGCTTTTTTATACATTATGGTATATCTGTTTTTATTATTCTTCTGATATTGCCTGCTCTTCGCTTTCCGCTTCTGATTTTTTTGTCTCTTTTGCTTTTTGATCCGGCTCTTCTCCGTTCAAAGAAAGTACAGAATTTGCCCGCTCACCTTCTTTGTATTCTACCGTCACAGTATCACCGACATTGTATTTGATAATATCGATAAAATCAACGACTGAAACATCAAAAATATCATCAGAGCCTTCCAACATGATATAAAAGTGAGAATCTCCGTCTACAACGCCCTGTGCGATCTTTGTGATCTTGGAAGACAGCGTCTTTACTTCTCTCGTATCTTCCGCCTGCTTCTTGATGCCACTCTCATACATCAGATCATTGTAGTTTTCTTCACACTCACTGACCGTATTTCCAATGGCTACAACCTGATATTTCTGCACATTGACCATGGCATACTTTTTCACCAGTCCGGCATCATCTTTCAGCGCCATAAAATAGGTCGGCTCCCCTGAAATATTCAAAAGCAACGGGAATGCCGCTTTGTATTTTAAGTTCTGCACCTGACCTTCTGCTGAAGACATGGCAGACTCTTCTGTCGCGCCTTCCACTTCATAGAACTTCGTCTCCATCGTACGCTGATTCATCAGAACAAATCCTACATTGGACTGGTCTCCTGTGATCGAAGTCACACCTGTATATACCCATACATCATCATCCAACGCAAGATAGTTGTATCCTGTCGTCGTATGCAGACAATCCTTCTGTCCCAGCACACTGTTTAAAAATCCATGCTTCAACGTACCATAATAATCATACAGCTGTATCAGCATATCTGCGGAGTACGCCCGGTCGATCCACTCCGGTGCATCTTCGATCTTATAATCTTTCGTCTCACCTGTAATGGCATTACATAAAACCACTCTTCCAACTGTGGTACCTCCAAACAGACCGATATTGAATTTCTTCACCGGGCTGATCCAGTATGGAACTCCGTTGTCATCGATCTCAAAACTTAAGTCATTGAAGATATAAGTCGGATATTTGAACCGGAGATGACGGTAAATATTGCGATTGAAATGATCACTGGTCGTATACTTCATCCCTTCATCCAACTTCACCAGTTCGGTATTCTGTGTCGCCATATCGATCTTGATATATGCCGGAATTCCCTCACTCTGATTCGTGAACCATTTGATCAGGCTGGCATAACGCAGGGGAGATACTCTCACGGGCTGATCCTGGTAGTTGATCTGGCTGTACCAGTCATCTACCTCAAACTGAGAGACCATATCCACCATACTTCCCATCTTTCTGTTTCCCAGGATCGTCGCAGAATCTCTGTCAAGCAGCGGAATCTGATCAAATGAGAGTTCCTCGATATCTTTTGTAAATTCTCCATCCTCTACTTTCATCAGCTTCTGATATTTTTTCGCGTTGACGATCGGAGAAGACAACAGTGTACCTGCTGCATACACGATTACAACTGCGCCAAGAATCCCCAGGATCACTTTCATCCCCTTGGATTCTTTCAGCGCATATCTGTCGAACCGCTTTCTTTTCGCATAGAAAAATGCTGCTGCCACGATCACCACGATCAGAAATATCCAGAACTCCGTAGAATGAATATTGAGTGCCGGCAATGCAACATAATAGTAAATACCGGCAAGAATAACCAATGCCAACACTGCAAGAAGTTTCATTTTACCTTTTTTCATGCTAATTCCCTTTCCTAAAAATAATTTCTACTTTTAAAGTAGTGGGACAATTATAACATCTTCAAAGATAATTCACAATTCTTCTTGCAATTTTTATATCTTTTTAATATTTACCTATGATTTTTCCAACATTTTGTCTTAAAATTTCCGTTTCCAGAGCTCCGGTGCAAGCAGGACAAGACAAGGGAAGATTTCCAGCCGTCCCAGCAGCATATCCGCACAGAATACCAGTTTTGACAGCCAGGAGAACTCAAAGAAATTCTCAACCGGTCCCACCTGTGAAATTCCGGGACCGACATTATTTAAGGTCGTCAGAACCGCACTGACAGAAGTCGCAAAATCATAATTATCGATGGACACGATCAAAACAGAAGATACCAGGATAAGCGCATAACAAATACTGTATACATATACTCCATGAAGGGTCTCTCTGCCTACCTTCTGACCGTTCACAGTCACCACCGTCACTGCTTTAGGATGCAGAATCCGCTTGATTTCCTGCTTTACGCTCTTGCAGAGGATCAGAATTCTCGACACCTTCATTCCTCCACCTGTCGATCCGGCACAAGCTCCGATGATCATGGTGACCAGCAAAATGGTTTTAGAAAATTCCGGCCATAAATTAAAGTCCGCAGTGTAGAATCCCGTTGTCGTGATCACCGCTGCCACCTGAAAACTTGAATACCGGAACGCACTTGCCACATTGCCGTATATATGATAAATGTTGACTGTGATCATCAATATTGCCGCAGCAATCACACCAAGATACTGTTGGACCGAATGCTGCACTGGCTACTTTGATCGGACAGAAAAAAAGACAGCAGATTAATGGCATGCTCCATACGATTCTGACATTTGGTGCAGTTCTTGGACTTCTTCTTATGTGTCTGGGAATGCTTTCTGCCAGAATTATCCTTGAACTCTCCGGTACTCCTGAAAGCGTGATGAGTCAGGCACTTTTATACATCAGGATTTATTTTCTCAGTATTCCGTTTATGGTAATCTATAATTTTGGTTCCGCTATTCTCAGAAGTTTCGGAGACAGCCGGAGGCCTATGTATTATCTGATCTTATCCGGAACTGTAAACGTGATCCTGAACTTGTTTCTGGTTATTTGTTTTCACCTTGGTGTTGTAGGTGTTGCGATTGCAACTGTGATTTCCAATGTACTCAGCTCTGCTTTGACCATCCTTCATCTGAGCCGGAGACCGGATGAATTTCAGTTCCGCTTCCGGGATATGAAAATTGAAAAGAACGCATTAAAAAAAGTTCTGGCAATTGGAATCCCTGCCGGAATACAAGGAGCGATCTTCTCTGTATCAAATGTATTTATCCAGAGCGGAATTAATTCTTTTGGAGAAAATGCGATCGCAGGATCTTCACTGGCGTTAAATTTTGAGTATTTTACATATGATATTGCCTCTGCATTTGCTCAGACCGCCGTGACCTTTACCAGTCAGAATTACGGTGCCGGAAACGTAAAAAGATGCAAAAAAGTATTCTGGTTATGCCTGCTCTTTGGTTTTGGTTTTACAGAAATCCTGGCAATTGTGTTTATGATCTGGGACGATTTCTTTGTAAGTATCTATACTACCAGCAGTGCTGTCGCAGTTTACGGGCTGATACGAATGCATCATGTATGTTCCCTTGAGGGACTGACTGCTACCTATGAAGTCGAAAGTTCAGCGCTGCGAGGTATGGGAAAGTCGCTGGAACCGTCTATTATTACGATTCTGGGAACAGTTGTGTTTCGACTGATCTGGATGGTGACTGTGTTTAAATGGATCCCTACTTATGATATGCTGATGAATGTGTATGTCGCTTCGTGGATTTTTACAGGAGGAGCTATCTTTGTGGTTTACCGGCATCATATGAAGAAAGTAAGCAGGTTGGGGGTTCATTAAACATAACATTCTCTTGCAAAATGCCCCTTTACAATTTATGATATATTTATTATCTGAACATTTTTATGAAAGGTCTGACCGCCATGAAGCTTGCACTTGCGCAAATATCTATGACTGAAAATATGCGTAAAAATCTGGAGAAGTCTTTGCTGTTCTGTGACCCGCAAAGGGGAATGATTTATTATTTTTTCCGGAAATTCAGCTTTCGCCGTTTTTTCCTCAGTATGAAAAAAGAAATGTTGATCATTACTGTCTTACCTCTGATACGGAAGAGATTGCCAGATTAAGAAAAAAAGCACAACAAAATCACTATTATCTGTCTCCTAATGTCTATCTGGAGCGTCAGGGAAAAAGATATGATACCTCTCTGTGGATCACTCCTGACGGAGAATTGGCTGATACAGCTCAGATGGTTCATATTGCACAGGCAGAACAGTTCTATGAACAGGATTATTACACTCCTTCTGATACCGGTTTTAAGGTGTTTGACACTCCTTTCGGGAAAGTAGGGATTGTAATCTGTTACGACAAGCATCTGCCGGAAAGTATCCGTACCTGTACTCTGAAAGGTGCTGACCTGATCATTGTTCCAACCGCCAATACTAAAGCAGAACCAATGGAAATGTTTGAATGGGAAATGCGAGTGCAGGCTATGCAGAATCAGGTTTTTATCGCTATGTGCAACCGGGTTGGAAAAGAAGATGCCATGGATTTCTCCGGGGAGTCTCTGGTGATTCATCCAAGTGGTGATATTCTTACAAAAGCTGATGATTCCGAACAGCTTCTTACCTGTGAGGTCAACCTGCAGGAGGTCTCTCTGTGGAAAAATAAAATTCCATATCTCAAAACGCGCAGACCCGAATGCTATGTATAAGTCACCTGTAAAAATCGTTACAAAAAATCTATAAGGAGAATAACATTCATGAAAGTTTTAGTTTACCGCAAATGCAGCACATGTATGAAAGCTCTGAAATGGCTGGATGAACACAATATCAGCTATGAGGAACGAGCTATTAAAGAAGAAAATCCTACTTATGAAGAGTTAAAAGAATGGTACTCCAAGAGTGGGCTTCCGCTGAAAAAATTCTTTAATACAAGTGGGATGATCTATAAGGAAATGGGGTTAAAAGACAAGCTGAAAGAGATGTCTGAGGATGAACAGCTGAAACTCCTTGCTACGGATGGTATGCTGGTGAAGCGTCCACTGGTGATCGGGGATGATTTTGTACTTACAGGATTCAAAGAGAAAGAATGGATCGAGGCTATGCATGTATAATGTGCATAGCCTCTTTTATGATTTTTCAAACACGCTCTAACTTAATCTGTTGAATCTGCTTATCTTTTATCATGTCAGTTTCCGGATCCACTTATAGCTTCTAAATCTCAGAAATACCGGAATCCCTTTAAATAACTGGTCGGATTGTACTGCTACTACTACCCACTCTACCGGCAATTTCCAGACAAATGCTGACAGAAATGACAGTGGCATAACGATTCCCCAGGTGGAAATCAGATTCATATACATATTGAATTTTGTATCTCCCCACCCTGAATAATCCCACTGGAAACCGGCATTTGATAGGACATTCCTATCATAATGATACTCATGATCATCATTAAATGATCCGCAAGAACGGTTGCTTCATCTGTAAGGTTATATGTAGATAAAAGTGGCTTTCTGAGTACAAATAAAAGGACTGCAAGAACAATTCCTATGGAAATATCTATTACAGATAATGTTCTTCCTACTGCCCGCACTTCACTTCTGTTTCCCTGCCCGATAAACTTTCCGATCACAACAGAGGAAGCAGAAGAGACTGCTACTACAATTACTTTCAGATACTGAAAGAATGTTGTTGCTACGGAATTGGCCGCAATGGCATCCGCTGAAAGGTGTCCCAGGATTGCCGTCTGCATTGGAACCGAAACTGCCCAGATCATTCCGGAAAGGATGACAGGACAGGATACTTTTATAAAATCTGTCCACAGTTTTCTGTTTGCCGCTGAGAAAGTCTCTCTGAACAGTCCCCCTTGAAATACACGTACTTTCTTGTCAATCTTCAGAACATAAAAAATAACAATAAGAAACTCCAGGCTTCTGGCTGCCAGGGTTCCTATCGCAGCTCCCTTAATTCCCATCTCCGAAAATCCGAAATGCCCGAATATCAATGTATAATTTATCCCACCATTTACGATCAGGGACACTACAGAAACTACAAAGGATATCTGTACTGTCTCCACACTCCTCAGCATAGAGATCAGAAGATTGCTGATGAGAAAAAGCACAAATGTCCATTTCAGTATATTCAGATAAATCTGTCCCTGTTCAATAATCTCAGGTGATGTGGTGAATATTTTCAGCAGTTGTTCCGGGAATGCTGCGCATATTCCAACTACAATCGCGGCTGCCAGCAGGCTGAATGTCAGGGAAATACCTGTCAGCTTCTTTATTGTGCTTGTGTCCCGTTTTCCCCAATACTGGGAACTCATGACAATCAAAGCATTGCCAATAGCAATCGCAAGCTGGTTTACGATGAAAAATATCTGATTCACAGTGGCAGCCCCTGACAATGCATTCTGACTGTAGCTTCCAAGCATCATATTATCCAGCATATTAACACTGTAGGCTACCAAATTCTGTAGTGCTACTACCAGCATTAATCGGAAGAATGTTCTGTAGAAATTTTTATCTTTTGTAAAAAAAGATTCCTGATGATCATTTATCATTGTTTTTGTGTTTCCATTCTTTATACTTTCTGTAAAAATGGAGCCTTAGACAGGCTCCATAAGTTTATCATACTCTATTTTTCATAGAATGTAAATCAGGCAATTTACGCCAAAATAATTTCCCAGTTCCTCATTACTTTATATCAATATCTTGCTTTCATTATTTGTTCTCCGCCATCTGCTGTTCCTGAACTTTTTTTATTTCTTCCAGAGGCAAGTTCAGCATCTTCGAAACCTCTTCCGGAGTTTTTCCACTCATAAGAGCGCCAAGAATTATTCCCTTCTGAATTCCTTTTTCGTAAATCATATCTCCAAATCCTGTCATTTTGCTCGCCTCCTCCTGAAATGGTTCTGACCATTCTATATGTGAATATCTTTGTATTCTCTTTATATCACCAGTAAAAAGCCCTTTCAGATAATCAAATATTCCTTTCTCATTTGTATCTCTTCCCTGGCGGATTATAATTACTGTTAAGAGATCATAATCCTCTCTGGTTCATCTGCTACCCCTATATATCCTTTTTCGAAAAAGATATCCGTCAACGTATTCTGCAGTTTCTTTGGCACGTCCTCCGCACAGATCCATATGGAATAACATTTTTCCAGCTTTGAATAATCCGTGGTCTGCGTAATCATACTTAGCTGAGAGGAAAGGTCTCTTGCTACATAATATACTGCACGTTTTAATATAGGATATGACGGGTTACTTGGACGGTAGCTTTTCTGCGCTTCCATGTCAATATGTAAATTCACTCTTATCTTCTCTGTAGATAACTTCGGATTTATTATCTTAAACCGAATATCAAACCTTACCATTTTCTCCACAAGAGACGAGAGTTCACTGTCTTCTTTTGTTAATCTCAGGTCCGTCTCCATATCTGGTATATCACTTACGAAATCATCTTTTGTAATAGAAGAAATGTCCAGGCATTCCAGTATTTCCTCCTGTGAGCACGCTTTAAACTCCGGCACTGTCATTTGCAAGATAGGAATAATAATCTCTTTATTACTCATAAGCTGTTTCATTCCTGCATCATATTCTGCGCCGGTCACCCCAGACGTATATACGTCCATCTTCGTCTCATCACGCATGATTTCTCCTCTCCGGGGAACTGGGATTATTCTTTTGTATATAGATATATTAGCATGGAAAGCCAAGGCTTACAATTCTTTTTCTTTCCATAAAAAAACAAATCATTACAACATCATTCTATATATTAGCACAAAAAATGACGGGATTTCCCGCCATTTTTTATTACTGTTCTTTTTCGTATAACTTCTTAATTTTTTCTGCTACCTGCTGCAGTTTCTGAGCACGGTGGCCGAAGATTCTTAAGGCAAGATCTCCAGTTGTGAGGCGGGTGATGCCGCCATCTATTTCGGAGTCTTCATCGAGTAGCTGCCAGATTTTTTCCTGAAGTTCCAGATTGGTTGCTGAATCTGCTTGTTTTACAGTTCCAGATTCCTGACTGCACTTTTCACTATCCCTGTTACAGATTTTAGAAAGAAACAGGTTTGCCATATGTGTGTAGCCTTCATACATTCCGATTCCTTCCATCGGCATTTTGTCCGGTTCGTAGCGGGTGTTGTCGCGGTAGATAAGTTTGTCGCCTCTGTACAGTAGGACTTTTGACGAAAACCTGCGATACTGGAAGCGTTCGTCGTGTGCGCTTCGACCGCAGGAGATGATTTCCAGCAGGAATAAACGGGAGGTTTCGTCTTCCAGATGAATGGTCATTTTGCTGTCAAAGGCTGACTGCGCAAAGGGGATGACTGGCTGGGGGTAGTAATATAATGTAGCGTTTTTGTCTACCTGTACTTCGATGGTTCGAGTGGCTGAGCCTTCGTCCATTTTGTGGATTTTTTCAAAGGACTGAGACAGAACTTCCAGGTCTGCGCCTTCTTTTACATGGTAGGAAAATTCCTGAGAATCGCCTGCCATAATTCCGGCAGAAGCACAGAGAGGCATGATCTGAATGCCACCGTTTTCTTTTTCGAAAGGCATCATAATCTTGTATGGAGCTGTAAAAGACAGATCCTCGAGGATAGTCTTGCCGTCTTTTAAGGCTGCGCAGGCGGTGATGCGGGATATCTTTCCAAATTTATTATCCATAGGCGTATTCCTTTACATTCCTTCTAAGAGTACGTTTTTCTTGATCCACTCTACTACTTTATCTACGTTCTCATCTCCACGGATATTTGTAAACTGGAATGGTCTGTCACCACGCATTTTCTTAGAGTCTCTTTCCATTACCTCAAGGCTTGCACCTACATATGGAGCGAGGTCGATCTTGTTGATCACAAGGAGATCGGAACGTGTAATTCCAGGTCCGCCTTTACGTGGGATCTTGTCTCCTTCTGCTACATCGATAACGAAGATTGTCGCATCTACTAACTCCGGACTGAATGTTGCAGACAGGTTATCTCCGCCGCTTTCAATGAAAAGAAGTTCTATATCAGGGAAGCGTTCCATCATTTCATCTACTGCTTCCAGGTTCATGGAAGCGTCTTCACGGATAGCTGTGTGAGGGCATCCTCCGGTCTCTACACCAATGATTCTTTCTACCGGAAGAACGCTGTTCTTTGCAAGGAACTGGGCGTCTTCTTTTGTGTAGATATCGTTTGTGATGACTCCAATGCTGTAGTCACCTGCCATCTTTCTTGACAGTGCTTCAATAAGTGCTGTTTTTCCGGAACCTACAGGTCCGGCAACTCCGATTTTTACGTATGACATAACCGATTTCCTCTTTTCTACTTTACTTGTTAATAGCTTCTTACAATCTGCTTACTGATTTTCCACATATTATTTTTGAAGATTTCATGTTATACACATGATTCTATTTCTATCCACTTAGACTGAAAATGGAAGTCTATAATTTTATGAACTGAAGTGGATATCTAAAGGCCTTAGATAATTTCATCAAACTAAGACATATATAACCTGAAATACAACTTCTCATGCTGGATTCCTCTGATATCAAACCCAGGTGCTGAGAGACATAAGTCCTCTTCACTTCTGTTCATGACATCTTTTAGAATTTCATCAAATTCCCCGTAGCATCCGCTCAGAAGCTGCTGCCCGGATGTCTGGCTGAGGGGGATTGTTTTTACGCAGTTGGTGACGATTGCAGATGTCTGGGCGTAGAGATAATGCGTCAGTGCTTCTTCCAGCGGAATCTGCATTTCTGCACAGAAAACTCCGTAAATACAGCAATGGTTGACTGCTTTTCCCTTTCTTGCATCCAAATATTCTCTGAAAATCCCTGTTTCGCTGATAGAAAGTCCAAGCTTTTCAATAGTTTTGGCAAAACGGGAACCCATTTTTCTGGCGGCTTCGCGCTGTTCCATGGGAATTCTGGAAGCTTCCAGAAGTTCTTCCAGATACAGAAGTTCCTGCAGGTCTTTTTTCACAGCAGCTTCATATGCAAGTCTGGCTGCCAGAAGTTCTGTATATGCAAGATTCCATTTGATTTTGTGAGTGATGTACTCTCTGGCTGTGTCTACATCGTGGACAATTCCACGCTGAATGTAAGTCTCAAGTCCCTGTGAATGCGAATAGCCTCCGATGGGAAACAGCGCATCATTTACCTGTAAAAGATAGAACTGTTTTTCTGACATGAAGAACCTCCGTAGTTATTTTTCAGATCAAAGCTAACGCCGTGATCATCATTTTTAGTGATGATGATTATGAATACTTGCAGAAATTCTCTTATCAAAATCCAGCTTCATCACTTCTTTTTCTGCCTGAACACCATGGATTTTCTGGAGCATAACAAGCATTGGTTCGTTGTAGATAGTAATAAATGTGTCATTCTCTCCCCAGAACAAAGGTGCATGTCTGTTGCCAATCTCATAGCAGACTTTTGCAGACATTTTTTCATGTCCCGGAGTAAGAGTGACACGGATTACTTCACATGGTGGTGTATTTACTACTACCAGTTTCTCCGCATCTGCGTAGATCACATCATCCTGATACAGACCTCTGGCAAGAATAGAATCATCCATACGGATTCCTACTTCTGTTCCCTTGTCTGTTGTTTTTTATGTATTTTCTTGAATGCTTCGTGCCATTCAATGTCTACATATTCTACTGTTTTTCCTGTAGTATCAAAGTCATGAAGCTTTCCTAAAACCTGTTCACACAGCATTATTTTCGACCTCCAATATCCGATAAAAATTTCTTATCAGATTTATTTTTACCAAATCTGAAGTAGCATCATAACTCCAGGGATCCATGCAGTTACGATTCCTTCAAATACCTGAAGATATGGAACGAATTTTCCGAGTTTCTTTCCGCAAATGTCTTCCACAAAAGCAGTTCCCCAGAGAATTGCCCACAGATACCAGATTCCTGCCCAGCGGATATCCGGTGTGATTCCCAGTGCAGTGCTTCCTGTAAATCCCTCGATAGTTCCGAAGATCACTGCATTGATGGCTACGAAAGTAGAAAACCATGCAAATGGGATCGGGCTTGCTTTCAGGAATTTACTAAGGGCTACAAAAAGATAGGTAAAGCAGAACAGTAATCCTGTTCCTGCTGCATAATAATTGCCCTGCACCAGATTAACAAAGTTAATAAATAAGGAAAGACCGCCCGTGAAGATGTTCATAATGGCGGTTGATTTTCCATCTACGTTGTATAAGGAACACATACCGTTATTGATCAGTACAATTCCTACGAATAAAAGACAAACTCCTAACATAATAATACTCTCCTCTCCAGTAATCTGCCGCACAGAGAAACTTTCTCTGTGCAGCAAAATCATGTTTATATCTGCTTAGAACAGACTGTAAAGCTGTGTCAGCGGAAGTTTTTCTGCCGGTTTGGAAGTAATCTCTTCCCCGTCAACTGTAACCTTATAAGTCTCCGGATCTACAGTCAGTTCCGGTGTTCTGTCGTTAAATACCATATCTTTTTTGCTGATGTTTCGGCATCCTTTTACAGGTACGACCGTTTTCTCAAGACCGTATTTCTCTTTTACGTTCTCATCCATAGCAGCCTGGGATACGAATGTCAGGCAAGCTTCGTTCTTAGCTTTTCCATGAGCTGCAAACATTGGCTGATAGAAAACCGGCTGTGTAGTCGGGATGGATGCATTTGCATCACCCATTTTGGATGCAATGATCATACCGCCTTTAATAATGATGTCCGGTTTCGCGCCAAAGAATGCAGGGTTCCAGAGAACAAGGTCTGCAAATTTACCCTCTTCCACGGAACCAACATACTGGGAAATACCGTGTGTGATCGCCGGGTTAATTGTATATTTGGAGATATAACGTTTTACACGGAAGTTATCATTATCATGTCCTGCATCTTCCGGAAGTGCACCTCTCTCATCTTTCATCTTACTTGCTGTCTGCCAGGTACGTGTGATAACTTCACCGACACGTCCCATAGCCTGAGAGTCAGAGCTCATCATGCTGAAGATACCCATATCATGAAGAACATCCTCTGCTGCGATTGTCTCCGGACGGATTCTGGAATCTGCAAATGCAACATCCTCCGGAATTCTCTTGTCAAGGTGATGGCAAACCATCAGCATGTCAAGGTGCTCATCCAGAGTGTTTACTGTATATGGCATAGTCGGGTTTGTGGAGGATGGAAGTACATTCGGAGCCGCTGCTGCACGGATAATATCCGGTGCATGTCCGCCGCCGGCCCCCTCTGTATGATAAGTATGGATGGTTCTGCCACCAATAGCTGCAAGCGTATCTTCTACGCATCCGCCTTCATTTAATGTATCTGTATGGATAGCAACCTGTACGTCATACTCATCTGCCACATTCAGGCAGTGGTTGATAACAGCAGGTGTTGCTCCCCAGTCCTCATGAATCTTCAGTCCCATAGCTCCGGCTTTTACCTGCTCAATGAGAGGAGCTTCGTCTGAACAGTTACCTTTTCCAAGGAAACCAAGATTCATCGGATATTCTTCGGCTGCTTTTAACATCATTCTTAAGTTCCATGGTCCAGGTGTACAGGTAGTCGCGTTCGTACCGTCTGCAGGGCCTGTACCACCACCGATCATAGTAGTTACACCACTGTATAATGCACAATCAATCTGCTGCGGACTAATGAAGTGGATATGGGTATCAATTCCACCTGCAGTTACGATCATTCCTTCACCTGCAAGTGCTTCTGTGGATGCACCAACAGTCATTCCAGGTGTCACACCATCCATGATATCCGGGTTTCCGGCTTTACCGATTCCTGCGATCTTACCGTCTTTGATACCGATATCTGCTTTGATGATTCCTGTGGAATCCACGATCAGGGCATTGGTAATTACCAGATCCAGGTCACCATCTTTGCTGCAGGTTTTTACAGACTGTCCCATACCGTCACGGATGGTCTTACCGCCGCCGAACTTTACTTCATCGCCATAAGTTGTATAGTCTTTCTCTACTTCTATCACAAGGCTTGTATCTGCCAGACGCACCTTATCTCCTGTAGTCGGGCCATACATTGCCGCATATTTGCTTCCGGAAATTTTTGTACTCATTGTTGTCCCTCCTTACAGAAATCCTTTTAATTTCGCAGTTTCCATGGATGCTGCTTTTGTATCGTCAGTTGCCTGCGCGCGGGTGAGATCATTCAGCCCGAATACTCTCTGTCTGCCGCCCATTTCTGTAAGCTGAACCTCTTTTTCTTCACCCGGCTCAAATCTTACAGAGGTTCCTGACGGAATATCCAGATGATATCCATAGGCTTTTTCCCTGTCAAAAGAAAGGCATTTATTTACTTCAAAGAAGTGAAAATGAGAACCGACCTGAACCGGTCTGTCGCCTTTGTTTGCCACTGTTACTGTCACTGTTTTCTTGCCTTCATTAAGTGTGATCTCACGATCTGCGGCCATAATTTCACCGATCTTCATGCTCATTTTCCTCCTTACTGAATTGGATTGTGTACTGTCACAAGTTTGGTTCCATCCGGGAATGTCGCTTCTACCTGGACTTCACCGATCATATCAGCTACACCGTCCATTACGTCATCCTTTGTAAGAATTTTTGTTCCAAGCTGCATCAGCTCTACCACTGTTTTTCCATCTCTTGCAAGTTCCAGGAGTTCAGAACTGATATACGCAAGTGCCTCCACGTAATTCAGTTTCAGACCTCTTTCCTTTCTCTCTTTGGCAAGATTTCCTGCCATATGAAGCATTAATTTTTCCTGTTCTTTGGGATTCAGCCTCATGATATTCCTCCTCTCGAATTGTGCGGGATCATTGAATTTTTTCGTGATATGTATAAATATTTTCGTCAGATCACATGCAATTCATTCCATTCCAAGGTTACAAATATAAAATAAAACCTCATGAAATACGCAAAAAAGAGCAGTACAACGGGATATCTTTTTCAGACCCCTTTGTCTGCTCTTTACACGAAAATTTTTATATAGGGGATTATAACTTGTGTTGCTTTGATGGTCAAGATGTTTTTTGTGAACTTTTTTCGAATATTGTTAATAAGAAAGAATCATGCCCCATAAGGAACTGCCAACATCAGATTCTGCATCGCGAAGTGTATTACTGGGCACAAAGTGAACAGTAATATCATCACAAATTTCATACAAAATGACACAGGATTCCATTGTTTTGCCGTAAATTTGCATGCTACACTTAGATTATATCTTATGGGCATTTTGCCCGCAAATAGAAAGGTTCAGGCCAGAAGGCCGGGAGGTTTTTATAATGATTATTTATGTTGATGCATCCGTGCTCCGGACTGGAAACGGAACAAAAGAAAACCCGTTCAAAACTATTCAGGAAGCTGCAGTGAAAGCACTTCCGGGAGATGAAGTCGTCGTTGCACCGGGATTATACCGCGAAGCAGTTAACCCGATCCACGCAGGAACAGCTGACAAACGTATCACCTACCGTTCTGCAGTAAAAGGACAGGCTCACATTACAGGAAGTGAAGCTGTCAAAGACTGGGAAAATATAGAAGGAACTGTATGGAAAACAGCAGTTCCAAACGGAATCTTCGGTGATTATAATCCATTCACCACTCTGGTATCCGGGGACTGGTTTATTGCTACCTTTATTGCTCATACAGGAGACGTCTATCTGAATGAAAAGTCTATGTATGAAGTAACAACTCTGGATAAAGTTAAGAATCCACAGAAGAGCAGCATCTCATGGGATCCTGATTTCTCCGTATATACATGGTATGCAGAACAGGACAAAGCTAATAACCAGACTGTTATTTATGCAAACTTCCATGAAAAAAATCCAAATAAAGAAAACGTTGAGATCAGTGTAAGAAGAAACTGCTTCTATCCGGAAAGTGAAGGAATCGGATATATCACACTCTCAGGTTTCCGTATCAGCCAGGCTGCTACTCAGTGGGCTCCTCCTACTGCTTATCAGGAAGGAATGGTCGGCCCTCACTGGTCCAAAGGATGGATCATCGAAGACTGTGAAATCTATGAATCCAAATGCAGCGGTATTTCTCTTGGAAAATATCTCCAGCCTGAAAACGATAACAAATGGTTAAAATGGAAATACAAAGACGGAACTCAGACAGAACGTGACTGTATCTGCCAGGCTTCCTATGAGGGATGGGACAAAGAACATATCGGTTCCCATATTGTGCGCAGATGTGAGATCCATGACTGCGGTCAGACAGGCATCGTAGGACATCTGGGCGGTGTATTTTCCATTATTGAAGACAATCATATCCATCACATTAACAACAAGCAGAATCTGGCAGGAGCAGAAATCGGCGGTATCAAAATGCATGCTGCAATTGATGTTATCTTCCGTCGCAATCATATCCACAACTGTACCCGTGGTCTGTGGCTTGACTGGCAGGCGCAGGGAACCCGCGTTACAGGAAATCTCTTCCATGACAATGCTCTGCCAAATGATTTCGAAGCAGGCGATGACGCTGTTACAAGCGTAGGCGAAGATATCTTCGTTGAAGTTTCCCATGGTCCGACTCTGATCGACCATAATATTCTCCTGTCCGACCGTGCGCTGAAAATTGCAACCCAGGGTGTTGCCCTTGTACATAACCTGATCTGCGGTGGTTTCGTTTCTGTTGGCATCGGTACTGATAATGGTGCACCAGATATTCCATCTCCGAGATATACTCCATATCACACAAAACATGGAACTCAGGTTGCAGGATTTATGACCATCCTTCACGGCGATGACAGATTTTACAACAACATCTTTGTTCAGAAACCAATCCGTCCATGCATGCAGGATCTGGCTGATCTCATGGGCAGCAACGGCAATATGTGGGATGACTGCAATATTCTCACAGGGACCTTCAGATTTAACGGATATCCTACCTTTGATGAGTGGAATAAACAGTTCGAAGGATACTGTGGAATGGGCTCTGAGACAACAGGTAACTGCTATTATGATCACCTTCCTGTATGGGCTGGTGGCAATCTCTATTTCAACGGAGCACGTGCATGGGAAAAAGAAACAGATGCTGTCACAGATACAGAACATTCTGTAGAAATCTCTGTTGAGAAGAAAGAGGATGGCTGGTACCTGAAGACCAACCTGTATGATATCCTCAAAGAAGAAACAGACGGTATCATCTCAACCGAAACACTTGGAATGGCATTCGAACCGGAACAGAAATACGAAAATCCTGACGGAGCCCGATCATCTTAACCAGGATTTCTTTGGAAACCACAGAGATGTCAAGACTGTCGCAGGACCATTTACAGATAAAAAGCAGCTGAGCAGAAGCTCTTTTAATCACAAAATCCCCTAGTACCTTGTGAAGAAGCAAGATACAGGGGACGTTTTATTAACCTTTAATACCAGAGATGCGATACCTTCTACATTAGATTTCTGCATGAAAATGAACATAATGATCATCGGGATTGCAGAAACTACCAGAGCTGCCATGATAGCGCTGTAGTGTACCGGCTGTGTTCCAAAGAAGGACTGAACTGCAAGCTGAATAGTACGTTTGTCCTCACCTGTCATAACCAGAAACGGCCACATAAAGTCATTCCAGTGAGCAACGAAGTCAAGGATAAATACAGTTGCATATACTGTCTTGGAAATCGGCATTACAATCTTAAAGAAGGTTCCTGCCGGGCGGCATCCGTCGATTGCAGCAGCTTCGATCAGGTCATCCGGGATATCGCAGAAGAACTGACGGAACATATAGATGGAGAAACATTTTGCAACAAAAGGAATTACCAGTGCAGCAAGTGTATTAACCCAGCCAAGCTGTGACATTTCGATGTATAACGGGAGCATGATCGCTTCCATCGGAAGTACCATCAGGGCTACTACCAGGTTCATAACCAGACCTTTGCCTTTGAAATCAAATTTCGCAAGCGCGTAACCGCACATGGAGTTTACCAGCAGATCCAGCACCAGGATAAGTGCAATGTAAAGTAATGTGTTCTTGAATACCTGAGGAAGATTCATTCTGGTAAATACTTCTACATAGTTGCTAAGTGAAGCAGATGCCGGGAAAAATGTCTTTATGGAGTTCATGTTTGCAAAGATCAGAGCTTCCGGTTTCAGGGATGCAGAGATCATCCAGATCAGCGGAGAAACAAAGATAATACCTATAATGATATTTCCAAAGTAGAACATAAATTTGGAAAACGCTGCTGAAAATTTCATTGATGATTTTTTCATTTTTTTGTCCTCCTTCTCTTAATCTGTTGCAGTAGTTACTTTCTTCATTAACAGTGACATTGCCACAACGATAACGAAGAATACAGTTGCGATTGAGCAGGCATAACCGAAGTTACCCTTCTGGAAGCCCTGTGTATAGATGTAATATACCAGAGTTTTGGTGGAGTTCTTTGGTCCGCCCTGTGTCATGATATATGGCTGTGTGAACAGCTTCATTGCCTGGATCATAGTGATCATAACAACATATTTTATAGTTCCTTTCAGTCCCGGAAGTGTGATATACAGGAACTGATTCCATTTGTTTGCACCGTCTACAGATGCTGCTTCGTACTGATCTCTCGGGATACCCTGCAGACCTGCCAAAAAGATCATCATCTGATAACCTGCACCCTGCCATGCAGACATGAAGATAATGGAATTCATGGCTGTATGTTCATTACTCAGGAAATTGACCGGGTTCATTCCCAATGATACCAGCAGAGAGTTAATCAGACCGGTATTTGGATTTGCATTGTAAAGTACTGACCACAAAACAGCGATAACAACCATTGATGTTAACTGTGGACTGAAATACATGGTTCTGAATATTGCGACTCCACAGAATTTCTTGGAAACCAGAAGTGCCAGTGCAAGAGCCAGTGCACACTGTACAGGTACAACGACTACTGTGAAATATACGGTATTTTTTAAAGCAAGCCAGAAGTTTTTGTCCTGGAACAATTTCTGATAGTTTTCAATACCAATCATCTTTATGGCATCCGGTCTCATGATCTGATATTTAAATCCGGAATAGTAAACTGTATAGATCATCGGTATAACCAGAAATGCGATCAGAAGGATAACTGCCGGAGCGACAAATGCATATGCAGTGATTCTCTCGTCACGTTTTCTGCCGGTTAACTTCGTCTTAGCCATAATCCTTTCCCCCTTTTATTCAGATGCATTTTAACCGCATCTATTTCAGATTTTAACTTTGCCCGCTGCTATTTGCTGCGGACTTAAAACGGCCGCACCGCAGAAGCGATGCGGCCAGGTTTGTGTCCTGATTATTCAGCGTAATATGTATCGTAGTCTTCTGTAAATGTTTCTGCTACTGTGTCAAGTTCAGACTGGATATAGTCGTCATCCACTTCTCCGTTTGTAGCTGCATCAGAGAGGATGTTTGTCATTG
>ENA-OQKD01000060-OQKD01000060.1-human-gut-metagenome-genome-assembly--contig:-NODE-60-length-28717-cov-3.835082_pt1 | contig 28717 bp, 29 predicted proteins | sample MGYA00242775_ERZ504792 | MGnify/ENA primary metagenome ERZ504792 (study PRJEB26092, sample SAMD00036401) | human gut metagenome | host: Homo sapiens | study: EMG produced TPA metagenomics assembly of...
GGAGACGTGTCCCGCACCAGAATGATCCCTGAAGGCTCTGACGCCATCTCCCCCGCGCCTCATCATGATATCTATTCTATTGAAGATCTGCGGCAGCTGGTCTGTTCTCTGAAAGAGGCTACGGAATACAAAAAACCGATTATCGTAAAAGTGGCGGCTGTCCATAATATCGCAGCCATCGCCAGCGGAATTGCACGCAGCGGCGCGGACATTATCGCTATCGACGGCTTCCGCGGAGGCACCGGCGCCGCTCCTACCAGAATACGCGACAATGTGGGAATCCCTGTAGAGCTCGCTCTGGCGGCAGTGGATCAGAGGCTTCGTGATGAAGGAATCCGAAATCACGTTTCGCTCGTAGCAGGCGGCAGTATCCGCAGCGCTTCCGATGTGGTAAAAGCAGTAGCCCTTGGAGCGGACGCCTGTTATGTTGCAACAGCCGCGCTTCTGGCTCTTGGGTGTCATCTCTGCCGCACGTGTCAAAGCGGCAAGTGTAACTGGGGGATCGCCACGCAGAATCCTGAACTTGTGGAAAGACTTGATCCGCAGACGGGAAGCCGTCGGCTTATCAATCTGATGACTGCCTGGAAACATGAAATCAAAGAACTTATGGGAGGTATGGGAATTAACTCCATCGAAGCTCTCCGGGGCAACCGTCTTATGCTCCGCGGAATCGGGCTAAACGAAAAAGAACTTGAAATACTTGGCATTTCCCATGCCGGAGAATAAAAACAATATCATTTTATCAAGGAGATGTGTTATACTATGAAAGTGATAGATGCTGCTGCACTAGATTATAAAACTTTAAACGAAGTCCTTCGGCAGCCGGAACACGATTATGTGATCGAAGGCTGCTGCGGACAGCGCTTTATCGGCGCCGGAATGTCTGACCGGAATATTACCGTCAATGGAATTTCCGGCAATGCTCTCGGCGCCTACCTAAATAACGCCTCTATTACCGTAAACGCAAATGCGCAGGACGCCGTAGGCGATACGATGAACGCAGGAAAGATTTTGATTCATGGCAGCGCCGGAGATGCGGCCGGATACGCTATGAGAGGCGGTAAAATTTATGTTCGCGACCATGCCGGCTACCGGGCGGGCATTCATATGAAAGAATATAAAAAGAAAGTTCCGATAATGATTATCGGAGGATGCGCCGGCAGTTTTCTGGGGGAATATCAGGCCGGAGGGATTCTGATTGTATTAGGATTACAGGAAGATCATCATCCGATCATCGGCAATTTCCCCTGTACCGGTATGCACGGCGGAAAGCTGTTTCTGCGGGGCGACTGCAGGAATCTGAAATTTCCTCCGCAGGTGACGGCAGATATTGCTTCTTTTGAAGACTTGCAGGGAATCATGGATGATCTGAAGGAATATTGCAGCGATTTTCACTATGACCTGAAAACCATTCTCTCCTCTCCTTTTACTCTTGTCACCCCGAACAGCAAGAATCCGTATAAACAGATGTATGTAGCAAATTAACGTGAAAGAGGTGGAAGACTATGAAATATTCCCAGCAAGAAATTATACAGTATGTTCAGGAAGAGGACGTTAAGTTTATCCGTCTGGCTTTCTGCGACGTTTTCGGAAAACAGAAAAACATATCCATCATGCCTGATGAGCTTCAAAGAGCCTTTTCTTACGGTATCGCCATTGACGCGTCCGCCATCGATGGATTTGGTGATGAGACTCATTCAGATCTATTTCTTCATCCAGAACCGGATACTTTGATGCCTCTTCCCTGGAGACCGGAAGAAGGCAGTGTAGTTCGGATGTTCTGTCATATCACGCATCAAGACGGCACGCCTTTTGAGTATGATTCCCGTGCGCTTCTGGAAAAAAGCCATTAAAGCAGCCTCTGAAGAGGGATTGCAATTTTCTTTGGTACGGAACAGGAATTCTATCTTTTCCGGTCAGACGACTTTGGCGAACCTACCATGATCCCATATGATCATGCCGGATATATGGATATCGCTCCGGAAGACAAAGGTGAAAATATCAGACGAGAGATCTGTCTGACTCTTGAACAAATGGGCATTCATCCCGAAAGTTCCCACCACGAACAAGGACCGGGGCAAAATGAGATCGATTTTCGCTACTCCGACCCTATGACGGCGGCCGATAACGCCTTGACTTTTCAGACTGTAGTTAAAGCTGTTGCGTTAAGAAACGGTCTCTGTGCCGATTTTTCCCCAAAACCCCTTCGTGATCAGCCCGGCAATGGTTTTCATATTAACATTTCCGTCAAATCCGATCGCGAATTTAATTATATGGACGCTGTAATTGCCGGTATTCTGGATAAAATCTCGGAGATGACTCTTTTTTTGAATCCGCTTGAAAATTCCTATGAACGTTTTGGACAAAATAAAGCGCCGCTCTACATCTCTTGGTCAAAAGAGAACCGTTCCCAGCTCGTCCGTGTTCCCGCGGCGCTGGGCGAATATCAGCGCGTAGAGCTTCGTTCTCCTGATCCGTCCACCAACACCTACCTGGCGTTTGCCTTGATCATTTACGCGGTCCTCGACGGAATCCGTAATAAAACAGAGCTCCCCGCTCCTGCCGATATCAATCTGTATCGGGCTGATAAAGATACGCTTGCGCGCTTTGGCCAACTTCCGAAAGACTTTAAAACAGCCTGTTTTCTTGCCGCAAACAGTTCTTTTATCAAGAAATATATACCTGACGCGATCTTAAACATTTATTGCAAACAGTAATTTATACGAGTTCCAAAGAAAGGAGAGCATAAAATGAGTCTAAAAGAGCGTACATACAGTATTCTTGTTGTATCTTCGACAGACAGTTTTGCCTCTGCCTTTATCGGCTCTCTTCCTGTAAATCCGGTATTATCCTGTTCTTACGGCTTCAAGTGTCAGCGCAGCGAAACGAATGTTAAAAGAAAAGTCTTTCGATTTTGTCATTATCAATTCTCCTCTGTCTGATGATATCGGCGTTCGTTTTGCGATCGACCTTTGTTCCTCCAGACAGATCGCCGTTCTGCTTTTAGTAAAACGGGATATTCACTCTGATATTCATGACAAGGTTGCCGAATATGGAGTGTTTACACTTCCAAAGCCAACTTCAAAACCGACCCTCCTTCAGGCGTTAAGCTGGATGGAAAGTTCCCGCGAGCGTTTAAGGCAGCTTGAAAAGAAATCTTTATCCATCGAGGAAAAAATGGCGGAAATCCGTCTGGTCAACAAAGCGAAATGGTTTTTGATCAGTGAACTTTCTATGAGTGAACCGGAAGCTCACCGCTACATAGAAAAACAGGCAATGGATCGCTGTATTCCAAAGCGATCCATTGCCGAAGAAATTGTCAAGACTTATACTTGATCTTCTCCTCCTTCCACTTCCGACTTTATTATCAGAAGTGCAGGGAGGTAAAATTATGTTTTTATTCTGTCAGTCAGGCTTACCGCCTTTTCTTTCTGCCTAAGAATCTGCCTGCCGCCGCAAGCATTGCCGCAAATCCTAAGGTCGTCCATCCGACCGGCGTTTCCTTATCTCCTGTCGCAACAGCCTTTTCATCGCTTGCCGATGGTGTTCCATTCGTTGACGGTGTATCGTCCGGCGACAGTGAATTATCTGGATTCACAATATCTGTATTACCGGAATCCGGATCTGTCGGGAATTCCGGATCTGTCGGTGGATTCGGCTCCGATTTTTCCAGACCTTCTATCGCTTTTTGCAGTTTTTCCAATGCCTCATTCACATCTTCTTTTACTGCATTTTCTCCAAGCTTTAAGACTTTTTCCGCCTCTTTTAAAGCTTCTTCCAGAACCGTTTTACTGTCTTGTGTATAAATACTCAAATCTTTGCCTGCATATAAGTCATATGCCGCCTGAAGTTCTGTAAGATCTCCTTTATACATAGTCAGCCTTTTCCCGACTTCTATCAGTGTCTTATACGCTGTCTCCACTTCTTCGCTTGTTGCATCCGGCTTCTCATCAATCGCTTTTGCATTTTTATACGCTTCCTCATACTCTTCGCGCACAACCGGAATTACATCCTGATATTTTTCATCTTGCATCTGTTCTTCTGCATGCCGGATTGCCTCTTTAAGATGAGACTTATCGACTTCTTCTTTTTCCTGTTCAAATACAGCCGTAAAAGCGGCGCTTTCTTTTGCATCAAACGTATATTTTTCCTGTTCGCTTACCGGGTTTCCTTTTTCATCTTCCCAACGGACAAATTGATATCCTTCTTCCGGATATGCTTCGATTGTAATCTTGCTTCCCTTTTTCACAGTATTTCTTTGGGAAACAGTTCCCTTTCCTTCTGTCTGCGGTATGATTTCCACAACTTCTTTTCCCATTAATTCTGATAAGGACAGTTCTTCATATTTCATAATATCCTGTGAATGTAATTCTGCCGGATTGTAAGAATCATACTTTTCATACATCAGACCGATTTGGTGATTCGGAAGTTCGCTCAGGCAGGAATATGCAAACCCTGCATTCTTACTGTCTACCGAATAATCGTAAGTCCAATCAATTTTATATTTTTCACTTCCTTCTTTTCCGGTATCTGTGATCAAACCGATCTTGACTCTTCCGTCTCTTCGATAATTTCCCACACCGGCAGGAGTGGACATGATCAGCGCCGGCTTTCCTTCTATCAGACCGCCATAGCGGATCACGGATAACTGCGATCCCCATCCCGGCTGGGTCATTCCCGGTACATACGCCGCTTCTGTCCATGTTTTTCCTCCGTCCAGGCTCACTGCTTCCGCTATCTTAGAACCTGTTGATCTCGCATAAACACGAAGCGTTCCATCCGGCATTTCTACGATCTGTGATTCTGACATCGCCGCTTTCTTCGTAGACGGTCCTTTTGCATAATTCCATGTTGCTCCATGATCGTCGCTGTAAATAATTCCCGACTGTGCCGTATCATAAACCGGTACGATCAACCGCCCCTTATATTCTCCGTTTTTAATCTGCATGCCTCTTCCCGGACCTGTGACAAGCACTCTTGAATCTTCTGCTTTGACCATTCCGTTTAAAAGTATCGGATCAGACCATGTTTTTCCGTCATCATCACTGTACTTCATATACAGCCATGTCGTAGGCAATGCTTTGAATACTGCATCTGCATACATAATGTTCATCGGAACGTCTTTGTCTGTCTCATCTGTTACAAGCTGTCCCGAACCGTTCGTAGGATCGAATCTTGACGATTTTTGTTTGACTGTCTGCAATACATTATCCTTCAAAATTTCAAAATTACTGTTCAGAGAATACTCTGTCGGCTGATTCGTTGTATCATTATAGATAACACCATTCTCCCTCACTGTATAATTATAATCTGTTTCTCCTGCCTTTTGCAGTTTCAAGTATTTTTTCCCTTGAATTTCTTTATATCCGCTTCCTGTAACTGCCTGCGGAGAACCATATCCAGCCGCCATAGCGTCCGATATCAAAAATACACGTTCTGTCTCTTCGTCCTGCAAAAGAACCGGATCGATAAATGATGCACTTTGATTTACTCTCGTCTGCGTTCCTACCGGAATTTCTAATGTATTATCTTCATAATCCTCATAGTGGAATGGAAGCTCCGGCTTGCTCCAGTTCTTTCCTCCATCTTCGCTTCTTGCCACTGCAATATCAATATTATTCGGTGAATCGTGCGTACCGCCAAACCTTGCGTCTGCCGCGCTGATCACTGTACCGCTTTTCAGTGTCAAAAGCGCCGGAATCCGGTAATAGTTCGCGCCTGTTCCGTCATTTTTATGGAAAATCTGCTGTAATTCAGGATATGCGGTCTTCTTCGTTTCCTCGATCAGTTCTTCATCTGTTAAAGGAGTCTCATACACTTCGATCTTATGGATATTTCCTCCGAAAGTATATTTATTAATTCCTCCCCTTTTTGTTGCCCCCAGAGAAACAGTATCTAATCCCGTAATTTCAGAAATAAAGCGGTATCCTCCCAATGCAGCGGCGTCTACCGTCAGCACTTTCTCTCCGTTTGCAAACAACTGATACGTTCCTTTTTCTTTATCTGCCTGAAGCGCAATTATATTTTCTGCAGGTTTTCCTTTATAATCTGCCTTCACTGCATTTGCCGCTTTAAATCCATAATTCATCGCGCTCTCATTTCTGATTTCGCAGCCAAGTACTCCTTCAGGTCTGATATAAACATGAAAATGTCTGTTTTCATGTCCTGCTTTTGCATTGGAAACACTAAACAAAGACTGAATTGCCTGATCGCTTGTCGATGTATAGTGTACTAAAATCGTACCTTCTTCCAGCTTCATCAATTTTTCTGCGTAATCTTTTGTACTTAATTCTACCGGTGATCCTACTGCGATCTTCTGATCCTCTTTTCTGAAAACCAATCCTCTGCCTACCGCGTATATTTTAAATATTTTTTCTTTTCAGCCTCTGCATTTTTTGCTTTCAGCCGGATCGTATATGTCTTTCCTTCCTCCAGTTTCTTTGCTGTTTTCAACACTCCGTTTTCTATCGCAAAATATGGATTATGAGTGTCGCCTTCTCCTGTGCAAAGAGAGAAAACATAGTTTCCTTCAGGAGCCATCTCATTAACTGTGAATGTTCCCACCGTTGTTCCTTCATTCAAGTTTTCTACTTTTTCATCACTCAAACAAATATCAAATGCTTCCTCAAGCGTATTATTTAATTCAATCTCCTGTTTTTGAAATACTGTTTTTTCCGCCCGGTCTTTCAGCCATGCAGACACTTCTACCTCGTATTTCTGATTCTCGGGAAGGTTTTTTAAAACAATCAACTTCTCTCCTGCTTCTGCATCTGTCTCATATGTCTGCCCTGATGCTTTGGAAACCGCTTTCAGATGCACCGCCCCTATCTGAGACTTGCTGTCTTCTTTCAGCTTTTCCAAAGACACGCCGATGCGGTTCGGCGTTTTTATAACTTCCGGAGTGATTTCAGATGTTTTCTCATTGATCGGCATCTCATAAAACAAATTGGCAATCGCGCTGTCCTCTTTCCACAATCCGCATCCTTTTAAAAAGTGTCTGGTCATAAGAAGGTGTCCGTTTGCGCCCGGATGCAGATTATTTCCGAATAAAACAGTATCTTTTTTCAGCCAGCCGTAATCGTTAAACGCTTTTTGAAGTTCCGTATACTGATCGATATAGATCAGGTTCTGCTCGTCTGCGACCTGCTTCATTTTTGCAATATACTGCGGTATATTCGCTTCTCTTGAACCGGTATTCCACATTGGCGTTGGCGTTCTTAAAATGATCACCGCGTCTTTATTTTTATTTCTGATCTTCTCTATGATCGTCTCAAGATTCTTTTTGTATATATCCGCCGTAAGTCCTCCTGTTGCCGCATCATTCGTTCCAAGCATGATCGAGACTACGTCAGGAGTATATTTTTCCAATCTCTGTTCAATATTATTCAGCGTACTTGTTGTCGTCGCTCCTGAAACAGCCGTATTGATCACAGTATCTGAAGCTCTTCCCATCTCATCTTTCAAATATTTTTCAAAAGTCTGAGCGATCCCGTCATAACCTTTTGTCCACAAAGCCGCATGTGTAATAGAATCTCCCATGAACAGCCATGTCATCTTATCTTTTTCTTTCAGCTTTTCCGAAAGCGCTTTTTGCTTTTCATCCAGCGTCTGCCCATACGCGATTCCGACATTGCCTGCTTCCGTTTTTCCTGTCACAGTTTGAAGCTGTGTCGTTCCGTCTGATGAAATACATTTGAAAAGGTACTCTTTTCCCGATTCTGCTCCTGTAATCGTAAATGTATTCCCATCCGCACTTCCCGTTATTTTTTTATCTCCAATACTCAACTCGTATCTCCACGACGTTTCATTTGTTTCCGGGATCTGTACATGCAGACCGGCATTCTCCGCCGTCACAACCGGAAGAACGTTCAAATATACGTCCGGCTGCTCTTCTTCTTTCAGATTCAGAGTCACTCCGTTTCCCGGATAACTGTCCGTCGTCTTGATCGTAGCTGCGGAAAACTGTTTTCCGATCTCAAAATGTCCCGCTGCGTTCAGCGTTTGACCGTCTTTTAATTTATTATTTTTAAAATCATCCTGATTTGTCTGTGCAAAATGATCGACTACAACGATCCGATCGAGCTTCTCCGACTCGTCTTCGTATTCTTTTACAACTTCGTCTACCGCTTTACAGTACAGCATGATTGTTGCATTTACCGCATCATCTTTAACTGCAAATGGCTTTTGGATCACAGCAAATCCTTTTCCGTTTTCTTTTAATCCTAATGACAGGTTGATAAATTGACGCAATGAATCTTGAAACGAAGCAATTCCTGCTTCTCCTGCCTGATAATCCTCTTTCCCGACGAGATAAGCCGCCGCTTTCGGGCTGTAATCCGCCACTAAAGTCTGATAATTGTCAACGACGTCTTTTAAAGTCTGACCGGCCTTTCCTGTGTTGATCGTATAACGCTGCCGCCCGTTTTCATTTCCTGCTTTCGTCCACCGCACATACTCTTCAAACTGTCCTACATAATTTCTTACCCCTCTTGTCTGGGCAAATCCTCCCTGTACGGCTTCTCCTCCTGTAAATACCCATGAGTTATCGCCGTACTGAATTTGAAACATCTCGCCCACTGCCGAACCGCTTGCGATCTCACCGGAAGTTTCCGGTTTCGATATCGCGATCGCGTCCGCGTCCGTCAACGTTTCACTTGTAATGATAACGTGAGAAATCTCCCCCTGAAATCCTTTGTAAACCTGTCCGTCTTTTGTTTTCTGCGCTCCGATCGTCACCTGATCCAGAACCGACTGCTTTGAAAAAAAGACCTCTGTTCCCTGCGTCTGTGTTACTCCACATTTCCTGTCCGTCGATCGTCAGACGCATCGACTTCTCATTCTGACTGCTGACAACGACAGTGTGCCAATTCCCATCTGAAAATGAAGCCGGTCCTACATGTTCCGCCGCAGTATGTTTATATACCATACGAAACTTTTCATTCGCCCTTATAAAGAAAGAAGTACAGTCGCTTCCCCTGTTAAGATCTGTCGGAAGATCGATCGTTTTATCTTTCGCTCCCAGTAAAACGCCGTCCGCTTTTTTGGAAGCTTTAAATCTGAACACTACGCTTCCCGTCTCTATTTTATGTATTTGTTCCGCATGATCGCTGACATCGACGGCGCGCGTTCCGTCAAATCTCTGTTCTTCGCCCTGAAATTCCTGAAAGAGAACTGCTTTTTCTTTTAAATCGTCCAATTTACTTTTGCTTTCCGCCTGATACGATTCCTGTCCTTGTTCATTCTGCATTTCATATGCCTGAACAATCAATTTCATATCATCTGCAGCTGTAAACGCTAAAGAGCCTGCCAAAAGTACAGCAGTCCACCGCTTCCAATCCCTCATTTCCTTTCCTCCATTCTTTTTGTGAATTGTAGATATTTTTTCCGGTATTTCAGAATTATTTTGGTATATTATGCACCCATTATATCATCAGGCAATATATGTATCTTGTGCATTTTCTACTATTATATATGCTTTTTTATACATTTCGGAACTTATAATCAATTTGCAATGTGCCTCCTTTGAACTACAAAAAGCAAGCCCTTCTCAGACTTGCTTTTCTTATCTCTTTCCGACATATTCAATTAACCAAATCTTCCCGTAATGTAATCTTCTGTCTTTTTATTTTGCGGTATTGAAAACAGTTTTTCTGTATTGTTGTATTCCACAACTTCTCCGAGAAGGAAAAACGCCGTATTGTCAGACACACGCACTGCCTGCTGCATGTTATGCGTAACCATGACAATCGTATAATCTTTTTTCAGCTCCATCGCAAGGTCTTCGATCTTTGATGTGGAGATCGGGTCAAGCGCCGATGTCGGTTCATCCACCATTTTGGGTAGGATGCCCTCAACCCCTTGTAAACACTGGGCTGTACGGCGTATAATTGCGTGTTTTGTGTACTCTTTTTGTGGTATTTTTCCCCTTCGGGATCGATTATTTCTTCTCATTTTGCTTTTCATACCTTCTATCTTTTCTTCATTTTTCACAACATTACATTTTACTGCTGTGATACCATTGTACGAAAATCATGTAAAATCGACTACCACCAGTTTGTTAAATCAAAGTAAAATTTATGTGAACGGACAACAGACGCATAGATCTGCGTCTGCCATCCAGCAATTTGCTATTTTACATTCTTTACAAATTTTACAAATTTTTAATCGTATTCAAAGCTCGTTTCCCAAGCGCCTTTTTTAACCTGTTGTTTTCTTCCTGCAACGCCGCCATTTCTTTTAACAATTTTTCATTCTGTTCCTCTAATAATTCAATTTTTCTTTTTTGTGCGATATTTCCTATGTAACGCTTTGGACTCACCATACCTGCCTGCTGTTCCACCGCCCGGTCTAACAAAGCTCGCACTTCTTCGTTTTTGTAAAAAAATCCTCTTGATAAACCTGTCTGCTCTATCAGCTTTGTTACAGTGACTTTTTCACCATTTTCCAACATTTTATAGATTTCTTTCTTCGCTGTGTCAATTTTTCTCTTATTTCTCTTCTTATTTACAGCTAACATCGTATCGTACTTGTTCATATTCCTCGCCCCATCCATCTAAATTTTCCAGAATCAGCTGCGATAACCTTTCTCGCACTTTCCTTGTTTCATCCGCCAGGATCTGATTACTCATTTTACGATAATATTTTACATTGTGAACGCTGCTGTGTCCCAGTAGTCTTGCGATTGTCCAATCATCCAGATGCATTTCTGTCAGCTTCACGCCATAGTAATGACGGTACATATGTGTTCCGAAACCGAATAATCTTCCATAATCATCCCGTAAATCTTTCTCCCGTATCATCTGCACAACCTGTGTCTGTATCCTATTATATTGTGCCGGTAAAGACGGATCGGAGTCACTCACAAAAATGTATTCTGTCTCTCCCCATTTTTTCTTTGTATATTGTATGGATCGCTCAATCAGTATTGCTATTTCTTCGCTGACAGGTTTTTCATATGGGTGCGTTTTCATCTGCCGGATATGAACCACTCTGTCTCCCGGTTGCCCTCTAAGGCAATCAGTCCGAAGTGTAAGTGTGTCAGAGATTCGTGTTCCAAGCATCTGATGTAGGATCATTAGCCTGGCTATCTGCTCATTCATTTTTACAATTTCTGCATTCAGTCTTTTTAATTCCTCATCAGAATAGGTTCTGAATTCTGCTCTTGCAGTTGGTGGAATATCTCTGTTAATGATCAGATTTTCCAAAATAGGATACTTATAAGTTTTTCCAACTGCTTCCAGCAATGCCCGCAATCTTGTGATTTCCCCATGCAGTGACTTCGTTCTTGTTCTGTCCGTTTTCAGATGGATCAGGTATTCCTCAAAGATGTCTCTGTCTAATTCTCCCAGCGATTGCATTTTGGGATGCTTCTTATGTAAATATTCTGTTAATCGTTTCCCTGCTGTAATCCCCTTTGTAACCGTAGCGATTGCTTCCTTCTGAAGCAGTAAATAAATTCCGTTTTTTTATTTCATTCCTCATATCCGGCTGCCGGATATTTGTAAAATTCAATGTTTTCACTTTCTTGATCGGATTGTTTTTTATCTCTATGGGAAGTTTCTCCAACTCCCAGATATCTTTTTCTGTCTCATCTTCCCAAATATTCGGACAAGTAAAATCCACCATCCGCAGCAAATAAGAAATATTAGGATTTCTTGCAATGCCTTCCTTACTATATACACTTTGGCTTTTTCTGTTTATCTGAATTCCTTCTGTCATCAGCCATCGTTTGAACTGATATTCCCATTTCTCTTTTGACTGCTCCCGCATACTTTTCACACAAACAATTCTGCTATTTAAAAATCTACAGATCTGATTGTAATACACCCGATGCTGGAATGATGTTCCCAGTGTATAAATCCTGGCACTTTCTTTAATGTAGGCACCCCATTCCTTCCGAAGCTGTTGCGTTGGCAGTAAACTCAGATCAAAGTATGGCTCTCGCCCACACTTTTTACGTTCCTCTTCACTGGCTTCCTGATAACATGCTAAGTCTTTGAAGTAAATTCTCTGTCCTGACATTTCTGAATCAATAAAATCCAACATATGCAGAAAGTATAAAACGATAGGTGTTCGTTCTCTCCAGTTTTTATTTTTATTGGATTCTCGGTATGCCTTCAATCCTTGTGCGCTAACCCAGCTTTCAAACTGCTGTCCCCATACTGCTTTCGTCTGAACCTTCATACTGTCTACCGACAGGTGATTCATAAATTCACATACCCGTTTAAAATATACCGTTTCCTGGCGGACGCTGCTCAGAGATTTCACTTCTCCACAATGCTTGATATAGAATGTCCATTCTTCTTGAAGTTTTAAAGTTGGCAGTTTTCCTATTTCAAAAGATAGTTTACTGGTACATTTTTTCCGCTGTTCTTCAGTTGCTTTCTGGTAGCATTGTAGTGTCCTTATGTCTATGACTTCCTCCATGCTTCCACCTCTCTTTCAATCCAACAGACAGCGAATTGTCTGTTTCCTTAAAATATGCTTTGCTTGCTTCATCAATCCAGCGTGGCATATAATCAATGTATTGCTGCGTCATTTCTTCGTAAGCATGTCCTAGATAATCCCTTACACTTTGAAGCGGAACTCCCTCATCATAAAATACGGTAGCTAATGTATGCCGATACCCATGTGCCTGGAATATATACGTTCCATCTCCTATTTGGTATGTTTCACATAACTTTTTCATCCGTTCCCGGAAGGTAGAGCTGCAAAATGCACCGCCCTTTTTATTTTGGAATACATAATCCTCCGGCTTTCTCCGTTTCTTTTTGATATATACCTGCATCAGCCTGTATAACACTTCCGGTATAGGAATCCGTTTGTAATTCCTCATTTTCACCTGATAAATCTGCATCCAGTAATCATCGTCCTGTCTGTAATACTCTTTTGCCTTGATCGTACAAACTTCACTGATTCGCATCCCCACTGCCCAAAGATGTAGGTACATCAACCGGATATCTTCCGGAAAATATTGCAGATTCTTCAAGATTTCCTTAGAAATCACTTCATCTACCGAACGGTCATGATGCCTGTATATTTCTGTCTTTAAGTAATATTCTTTATGAAAAGGAATTCTTTTAACCTGGTATCGTGTCAGCAGATATTGGTAAAAATGATCGACTGCTTTCACATAGCGGTTGAACGTATTGGGATGCAGCTTCTTTTCTCCTATATATTTAAAGAAACGATCAATGTTTTCTCCTGTCAGTTTTCTGGCATCTTCAAATTCTGTTTCATTATAATAAGCCAGAAAACTCTGTATATAATGAGCTTCTTCCCGAAGACTGCTCAGAGACAATGTAGATAACCCAATCCCATACTTCATATATTCTTGAAATAATCTTCTATTCTGCAAATGTCTTACCGTTTGAAAAGTAACTGTCCGCACCATATTGCTCTGGTTCACTCTTTCTTTTTCAAAGCAGAATCTGGAAAGATACCACACATTTGCATTCCAATTGGTTTCTTTCGCTTCTGTAAATAGCACTTCTCTACAGTAATCAATGATGCGATTTGGCTTTTTCTTCCGTTCTATCAGATATTGCCGAAATGCGACCTCTTCTTCGGCTTCCAGATATTCAATATCCTCAATCCCTCTTTCAGAACAAAAGTTATAAAAATATCGCAGATGTCCTAATTTTTCTACCCTGTAATCGTTACTATAATCATCGGTAATCAATTTCTGCAGGCTCTGAAAAATCTGCCTTTTCATCCGTTCCGGACTTTTCTGTTGAAAATCCCATATCAATGCTTTTTTATCTGTACTTTTGTTAAATCTGGAAGCTATTTCCTGATCTGGATAATATAGAAGAAACCATATTTTATTTTCATATAGTATCTTCTGGTTTCTTCCCAGCAATGTATTTGCTTTTTCTCGGATTGCATGGCGTTTGATCCAATCAAATCCTGTCAGATATTTCACCTTCGTTCCACGAGTCAATTCCGAATTCAACCAGTTCTCATATTCCTGCCGATAGGGATAATCCAACTCTTCTATGTGCCGGATCGCTTTTTCTGTCATGTAGCTTTCCACACTATTCCGGATTGTTCCTGCCACCTCGATACAGGTTTCCAGCTCCTTATGTAATTGGATTTGCTCTTCTTCTGTCAATCTTTGCTGTGATAATCTCCATGCCTGCGTGGAAAGCACTGGCATCTTATATCACCTCGATTCTTTATAATAATTCCTGCACTCCATATAAAGCAGAATGCTTGTTATAAAATTCCGTACTTGCCTGTTTTAGCTTGTCATCCATTAAATTCAGATATCTGGTCGTTGTATCTAAATGTCGATGTCCAAGAGACTGGCTGACAAGTTCCAGCGGCCAGCCGGAATCCCATCTTGCGTTAGCGAAATATCTTCTCAGCATGTGAGGCGTGATCTTAATTCCTGTCTTTTTTTCCATTCGATGGAACATATCATATACGCTTGCCACCTGCATCGGCTTTCCTTCTGTTTCACCTGTAATATTGATAAACAGGTAATTCTGACGCCGAAGGATGTCCCAGTATTCCGAAATATAAAATAGCAGGAAATCATAGGTGTCTGCACTTAACCTGCCTTTCCGTTCCTCTGCATTCTTTGCACGTGCATCGTTAGCATTGTCATCTCGGAAGCAGACACGAACGGAATGATTTTCATAATCAATATCTTTTGTATAATCAATCCCCAGCAATTCACCAATCCGAAATCCCAGTTCTGACGCCATCAGTATTAGCAGTTGATCCCGGCAGTTTGTACACGCTTCTAAAATAGTCACGATCTCATTTTTCTCTGCAGCCCGGACTTCCCGTTCTTCTTCTTTCAAATATCCTGCAAAGGATCGAAACCTTAACCTTCGCTTCACTCCCACACTATTCGCAACATGGATCGTGCCATAAGAGAGTACCTGCAAAGGTCCAAATTGATCTTCTGCCATTTCTAAAAAGGAAAAGAACCCGAACACATTTTTTAGATATGTGTTACAGGTTCTGTTTCTTGGCGTTTTCTTCAGATTTTTTGTATGGTTTCCCGCTTTCAGCCATTGCAGGAAATCTGTGAAATGATTAAATTGTGCTTCATAATCCATCTGGCAGACATCTGTAAATCCCATTTGTCTGCCATCGCAGAAGTTCATATAGTAACAGATGGATCTCGCCAGACTTCCTACGGTGTTTGGAGACTCTTGAGCACGCGTCTTATGTGTTAAAAATCTTGTCGGAAGGAGTTCTATCTCCATTGTTTCCATATTCCGAATGAAGAAATATTTCACTTTTCCATCTCTGATCATTTCTACTTCGTATGCTCTCATATCCATTCACCGTCCTTTCCTCTAACGCTATACACATTATACCCACTTCATGTCAAAACGTCTATTCATCAATACCAACAATCCCTCGCAAAAGGGTTCTAAAACTGTACTAAACTTTCTCTGTTAAACTTGTTTCAGTTTAAGCATAACCAACAATTCCGGCAAACGAATTTCTTCCGACAATTACAGATAATATTCCACGCCCTTCCGGCTGCGGATAAAAGCCTGTACCTCTCTCAATTCTTCTGCCATCTGACAAGTTGGAAGTGCATTCAGCACATCTTCATGATACTTGCCACCTTGTACTGCTCTATTATCTAAAATAGACACTACGCAGGTATCGGTTTCTGTCCGGATGGCTCTTCCAAACCCTTGTCGCAACCGTTTCTGCATATCCGGCACAATGATGGACTGAATATAGGCTTCCAAGGATTCATAGGTTTCTTTCTCCGCCTCGCTGATAGGATCCGGCACTGCAAAAGGCAGTTTCACGATAATCAGTGAAGATACCATATCTCCCGGAAAGTCTACTCCTTCCCAACAGGAGCCGGCTGCGAACAGCACCCCGTTTTCCATAGTCTTAAACCGCAGGATTTCTTCCTGGGAATGCCTCCATACTTCCACCATGGGAAATGGCAGGCTGTCTCTTAAAATCTGGTACACACTTCCCATCAACGTGTAAGAAGTAAACAGCACCAGCGTATGTCCGTAAGTGGAACAGATCAGGGAATGGATATGGTTTGCTATCATCACTGCCTCTTCCCGGCTTCCTCTCCTGCAATGCTCCAGCGTCTTTGGCAAGTATAACAGACAGTTCTTCTCATAGGAAAATGGGGACTCTGCCACATATTCCTGTACCCCTGCCCTTGCTTCCAGCCCGGTGACCTGTCGGGTGCGCAAAAAGTCTGCTCCTGCCTTTAGCGTTCCGCTGGTTAAGATTGCGGATATTTCCTCTTCCCTGTCCCATAACATCTTTTGAAGCAGTTCTGGGATTTCCCGGCTGGCTGCACACAAAATGGGAAGCTGCTCTTTATCCAAATATAGATAACGGACATATTTCTCATCGCTGCTGCAAAAACACTCTAGCACATCCTTCGCCTCTTCCAAACGGTTCCGTATCCACTTTGGAACACTTCGCTCTAATTTTTCTAAAAGGAATTCCAGCATCTCTACACCTTCCCACAGCGAAACTACACTATTCGTTGTATTACGGAATGTTTCCCTGATTCCTTTTCCGATCCGTTGTTCTGCTCCAACGACACGCAATGCTTCGCCCATCACTGTCCGAAGGATTCTTGCCTCTTCTTTCTGATGCTCCCGTTCCAGATAATACACCATTTCCCGGATATCATCCATACACAGATTTTTCCCGAACATCTGCTTGGCCACTTCCGGCAGCTTATGGGCTTCGTCTACAATCAATGTCCGATAATCCGACAATAACGGTTTATATCCTTCTGCTCTATGATACGCATCTGCCAGTAAATAGTTGTGATTGCAGATTAAAATAAATACATCCTGTTTCTTGGCTTCTTCCAGATACCTCTGATAGCGGCACATCTGTCTGCCCGGACATTCCCTTGGGCAGAATTTCGGCACACATACCAGCCTTCTGTCAAATCCACTCAAATCTTTTACCGTATCCATATCATAATGTTTCCGCAAAGACAGCAACGCTTCTTTTTGGGCAGCATTCTTCTGTTTATGGCGGATTGCCTCGATTCGTTGTTCCAGCCTGTTGTCACAGACAAAGTGTTCCTTTCCTTTCCGCACCACTGCCCGAAGAGGAGACTGGATCATGCCTTGTTCCAACAGCACCCTGGATAAAAATGGAATATATTCTGTTACTATGGCTTTCTGCAATGCAATGCTGGAAGTGGACACCACCACCGGACGCTGTTCCAACGGATTTCCTCTTCCTGTCAACATAGAATACTTCCGCAATAGTACGCAGGCTACCAGATAAGCGTACGTCTTGCCAATTCCTACCCCTGCGTCACACAGTGCAATTCTTTCTCCCAGCAAGGTATCTAACATTTCATGGCACAAGCGGATCTGTTCTTCCCTGACCGCCAATCCCTGTTCCGGAAGCAGCACCCGGAAAATCTTCTCTACTTCCTGATGCGCCCTCTTTTGATATTCAACTTTGTAAAACATATTGCTTCTTCTTTCCGCATGACGTTAATACCACAAGGATACGGCTGTGGGATTTCCCACAGCCGCATATATCTGATATCAACGACACACTCTTTTTTGATTTCTTATCGTTTTTTCTTTAGCACCGTATTTGTCCTCGACTCCCCGGCTGCCGCACCATATCTATGGCAGGGAACATTACAGGCGGATGCTTCGCTTCACATCGCTCGCAGATTTCCTGAAAGTCTTGCTGATTACAACTTGGAGTCCATCCTCTTCCGTATGGGAAGAAATTCGTATCATTATCCCCCTCCGATGATCCTGGCGAAAGACCTGCGAAAGTCCATTCACAGCTATAAGGAGTCGCTCAGAATGAGAACAGGCACTGACAGTTTTCTCACGAAATGATCCGCCCTAGTCTTGGTACAGACCTTGTCATAATCCTCCTGCAGTGCTTGTCCCCATCCGTCCTGGCGCTTATACTGTCACGCTTCTATCTTTGGGAACGTACCTGTAATGCTGATATGCGGTTGTCAAAGAACATAAGGTATTTACCCCTTTCATATATATAGCCGATAGGATATGCCATTTTTCTTCACCTTTTTAAATTTTTCATTTTTATTCTCTCAATCTCACTTAATATAAAAGTAAAAAACAGCTAATCCGAAAGTGATATGTACCCAGAATTCTGGGCACATATCAAAAGACTAACTGCTTTATAAGTATAGATATGAAGTTGTTAAACTTTTGAACTTTATTTGCAAAATACCGTTCTTTTACTTCTTATGTTCCTTTATATACTCACCTGACTCCCTAAAACTACCTTTTATTTCTTCATTTAGTTCAGAAAGTATTTCTTTAGCTTCATTTAATGAATCTATTGTTGTATCTTTCCCTTTCTTTGCGTATTCTATTTCTTTTTCTCGAATGCTTTGGCGGTTACTACGGTATGTCAAAAAAGTCATAACTAAACAAACTATTCCTATAAACCAAGCATCAGTAAAGAGTAATATTAAGCCTATTACTATAGAGGAGTCAACGTATCATGCATGTTATTAACCGTACCGGTTGTAAAGGAAGTTGTTACCGTCGTAAACAAAGCTGATTGTGGAACACCAAAACGTACTTCTTTTCCTTCCATACTTCCCTGGCTCTGGTCTATGCCCATCTCCTGAATCACTGGATTACCTGCCATTTCTGATTGGTAACAAATAGTAAGTCCAATCAGGAAAATAATCGCCATTGCACCAAAGACAACTGCACCCTGACGTCCAAAAATCACTTTCTTTTGGGCTGTTCCCGGCAATACCTGTGCATTCATGGCAACTTTCTCTGCTTTTTTCTCTTTTCTTTTATCATGAAGCATATGTCCAAAAGTAACCACGCAGGCACCCGGCAAGAGCATCATAGATATCATTTCTATAATATTGCTGATTACCGTAGGGTTTTCAAACGGCGTAGTTGAGTTTGCTCCAAAGAATCCACCACCATTCGTTCCCAAATGTTTAATGGATTCCAGAGCTGCTACCGGTCCCACTGCAATATCCTGGAAATTTCCTTCCAAAGTTTCAATTGTAAAGTTTCCTTGTAACGTCTGTGGTGTCCCCTGGCTTACCAATAATAACCCGACTATAAAAGATGCTGGAATTAAAATTCTAGTCGTAATCCTTACCATATCCTCATAAAAATTTCCAATTTTCTTTCCAGCCAGTCCCCGGCAGAATGCCATACATGCCGCATAACCTGTTGCGGCTGATGTAAACATCATAAAAATAATGACACACATCTGTGCCACATAGGAAAGACCGCTTTCTCCTGAGTAGTGCTGCAGGTTTGTATTCGTCATAAAGCTGATAATCGTATTAAAGGAAAGTGTCGGTTCCATATTAGAAATCCCATTCGGATTCAAAAACAGGATGCTTTGCAGTCTTAAAATTGCATATCCTACAAATACCATAACTGCATTTACCAAGAGCAAGGTCAATGCATATTTCTTCCATCCCATATCTTCGCCCTTAATTCCACAAACTTTATAGATGCAGCGATCAATCGGGTTAAAAACTTTATCCGCAAAAGTCTTTTGTTTTGTTGCGATATGGTACATATATTTTCCCATCGGAATGACCAGTATCACAAAAATCGCAAGTGTCAAAATAATCTGTAACATGTCTTCTCCTCCTAGTTATTTTCACCAGCTCTTTACAATTTTTCTGGATTTATCAATGCATACACCAGATAAATCCCAACTCCGGCAATCATAACACCTAAAACAATCATATCCATTTTGATTTCATCCTCCTATTTTTCTTTTGGTTTAATCTGCCAGTCGCAAAAATCTGCAAACGCCTTCACCAAACCAAAACATCCTAATAAAATTGCTATCATCAATACATCCATCATAGCTTCCTTCCTCCTTGATCTATTATTTTATGTTATAAAGAATTCTTCGAATTCATAAACATCCTTCTTGTTTGTAATTTCTATCTATAATCCTTTACAACTTTTCCATGCATTATCATAGTCCTTTTTCTCTTAATATGGCATAAATCATTCGAACACAGTTTAAGATACAATAAAGATTAGATCCATCCAAAAAGCAATGACATTGGAAAAGCAAAAACAATTGTAATCGCACAAACAGCACATAACACGATCAAAGGCATTCCTACAAAGATGGAAAAAAATCCAAGTACAGGATGATGCCACAAAAATTTTTCTGCACGAACTTCAAAATCATATTCACACTTTTTAATCGCTTTTATAATACTCACATCATTCACCTCATTTCCTTTTGCATATCAAGAATACCTCAGAATATATTAAATAGGGGAAAGCATATTTCCTTTTATATTAAAATTCCATAAGAAATAGAAAATGCTGCTCCCGAAGTGGTCCAAGAGATTGTTGGAGTACTAACAAAGCATCAAAAAAGAGCTGTTCACTAATTTCTTAGCTTGCAGCTCTTGGTTTCCTTACAAAATCACGTATTCACTTATTCATCTGCTTCACCTGAAATCTCTGATTCTTCTCCTTCGCTCTCCGTCGAATCATCTTCTGATTCCATTTCATATGAATCTATTTCCTCGGTAGGCTCTGCTGGTTCGTCTGAAATATCTTGTGTATCTGACTCATGTTCCTCAACTTGAGATTCTGGTTCATTTATTGTATCCAGCTCATCTGATTCCTTTGACTCACCAACTTCTTCTAATTTCTCTCCCGAAGCAGATTCTTCTTGTTCCTCATTCCTTTCTTTTTGCGGTTCTAAAATATCCTCATTCTGCTCGTCATCACGATCCGCATTCTCTTCTTTTTCAAGATCATCCGCATCTTCGTAATCAGATAACTTTTGCTGAATCATTTCTTTTAATGCTTGATCTGTCATAGAGCAAGGATTCTTTTCCAGCAATTCCAATACTTCTTCTTCCGTGGCTTCATTTACCACTTTATGGAAATTCTCTCCAGCTAATATCTGCTCGCCAAATAAATTCCCAAACTCTTGCCTGCTTTTTTCGCATTTTCAACATCCTCTTTATCGCCTGCTAAATAAAGCAAATGATCTGTACCAAATGTTTTTTCCAGGCGTCTCTGTAATGCTGCACGTTCTTCTTCAGATTCATCCTCCAAAAAGGCATATCCCACAATAATAGTTTCTTTTTTATTCAGCTTCTATCAATTAAATCGTAACTCATATCCAAAAAATCTAAAATCTTCGCTTCACTTACAGTTCCGTCCATCAGCATCGTAATCCAATGTTCCTTATTCATATGATATCCTGGAAGAAAACCATAGGTCTCTATCAAAACTCCAACCATATCCGGTTCACACTTCACATTAATAATATCTACCGTGCCCTCTCCTTCTAGTTCTAACTTAGATTTTTTAACCTGCATCAACACTGCATACCATTTCCCGTTTTTATGACGAAGTACCGCACTTTCTGGGGATTCTTTCCAAAGATATTCCGGTACTGTTCCATATTGTTTTTTTACATATTCAAATACATCTTTACGATCCATCAGTTTCACTTCCTAATCATACTTATTTATTTTTATATTTTAAAGCACTCCTTTTATTCCTAGAGTTCTACATTTTCTTTTTCATATGTCTGCTTTTCAAACCACTTCTGAAATTCCAAAGCCCACGACTCATAAGAAAATTTCAATGTGTGTTTTTTCCCATCAATATCCTCAAATGTTATATAATAAACTTTTCCTCGTGCATGATCTGCTCTTTCCGTTTCCTCACGGCAGCCAATAATCCGTTTTATGTAACTTCTATGTTCAAGAATAAATCCACCTCTGTCGCAAATCAAATACCAATCTCTTTTCCATTCTGGAAGATGATGATCTGTCCTCTCTTTCCAAAAAATCCCAATCTTATGTTGTTGTTTCCACGCCTTAAATAAACTAACAAATGGGCTTCCATAAGAAACTGGAATTAAAACCGCAAAACAAAAATAATAATTTTTACTCCTTCTGGATCTGAATGCCTATAAATGAAGACAATCCCGCTAATTGCCACACAGGCAAACAGCAAAATCATAAATATTGGAAATCCTGACCAAAGAAATATTCTGAACAGGGATTCATCATAAATCGTTCTTTCTCCGCCTCGATTATTGTTCATTTTTCTTTTCTCCTCATGCTTATCTTTTTTTCATTCAGAAAGAAGTCTGCGAAGCAACTGTTCTCTATTGTTAATAAACATTTCTGTTACCATATAACTTTCTGTTTCTTCATATTTATACTCATGTATCCCTTCTTCATCAAATGCTATAATCTGGGCTTCTGGAATCCCAAGCAAAATTGGAGAATGTGTAACGATTATAAACTGGGATCCTTGTCTGGCACATGCATGTATTTCCATCAACAATGTCAACTGTCTTTGCGGCGATAATGCCGCCTCTGGCTCATCAAAAAAATACACGCCATTCGGTTTCAGATAATTTTGAGCAAGTGCAAGAAAACTCTCTCCATGTGATTTTTCATGGTATTTTTCTGATGGGTGTTCCCAGTCTGCATATTCTTCCTCTTTTGTCGCCACATTATAAAAACTCTCTGCTCTCAGAAAATATCCCCATTTTGCTTGACGGTATCCCTTTACAACACGTATAGCTTCATGCAATTGCGAATGGGAATCATATGTGGAAAAAATATAATTCTTTGTCCCACCTTCCGGGTTAAACCCACAGGCAACTGCAAGTGCCTCCAGTAAGGTTGATTTTCCACTTCCGTTTTCTCCAACAAAAAAAGTAATCGAATTATGAAAAATCAGTTCTTCCAAACCTTTTATCGCATCAATTTCTCTCAAATAACTATTTACTGGAATTTTATTCCAATCTATATGCACTCCCTGTATATACAAATCATTCATCCAAGCACTCCCCCATACAACCACTTTTTATAATACATTTTCTATTCTTAACAGGCAGGGTATTTTCCCTGCCCTCTTTCAAAAGATTATAACATTCTTCCCCATCCTCTACAATCCGATTACTCTCTATTTTTATGTTTTTAATAAACCACCATTCCATATCCCATAATGGAATCGGAACTAATCGAATAGCTTCTCTCCTTTACCGCATCCCCGGAGTTTCCTTCTATGGTATAGACGGTTGTTCCGTCACAGCGTTCCACGATTCCCACATGGTCGCACGTTCCATCATGCTCCCAGTCAAAAAAGATGATCGCACCGGGACTTGGCATACTACCTGCCCCCTGCCATCTTCCTTGGTTTTGAAACCAGTTCTTCCCGTCCGTACAAACAGAAAATTTTGGCACCGCACCGCTTTGAATGAGTCCTGCCTGGTCTGCACACCAGGACACGAAACAGGCACACCATTCTTGTCGCTCTGTGAATCCCCACCACGACCAGAACTTCTGGCCGCCTTCGTTCCCCAACTGGCTTTTCGCAATGGTCACAAGCTGCCCATTTCCAAAAAGTCCGGCAAACAATCCCCCGCCAGAATAATACCGAAGCACATGGGGTACATACTCTGGATCGCCATAACCTGACCACCCATGGGCGGCTGCCTGTTCCTGGGAAAACTGCAGCGCATTGGCCTCGCTATAGCCTCCATGGTTTCGGATTGCCCATGAGATATACCCATTCCCGTAATTATAGCCCTGTAAACTAAGTTTTAGCTTGTCCATATCCTGTGGGCTTTCACATCCGGCTTCCCGGACACAATCCGCATAATACTGTACGCCCACCTTGATAGAATAATCGGCATCCTGGATCGCACCGGGCGTATTGGGATACTGGGTATTATACGGACACTCGCTGGCCTGCATGGGATCCGTTCCCCTTCCGCCACTCTCCTGCATCATGATCGCCTGGATGACAGGGACATATTCCGAGATTCCAAATTCCCTGGCATACCGCTGGATCGCCGGGGTATGGGCCAGGACTTCTGCACTCAGCGGCTCGCTGCTCTGGGAACTCCCGATAAACGCAGCACCGCCAATGATCCCCACAATGAGGATCAAGATCACAAATACGGTACCTCCTCCTGCCATCAACGCTGCAAACGCTGCCTTTACTGCATGGGCCGCTGCTTCTGCCATAGCTTTTATCCCTTTTGCTGTTGCCTGTGCTGCTTTTTGCTTTGCTTGGCTGCTGGACAGAGCGCATGGCAGCCCCGTTTTGCTTCCCTGGCTGCCTCATGGGATGTTAGAGCCTGTTTTTTTTGTAAGATTGCCTGGGTTTTCACCTTTTGAGAAGAAACCGGGGAAGCTTTCACCATACGGGGCGCTGTTTTCACTGTCCGGTTTCCGGCCTCCTTGACCGTTTTCTCTGCTTCTGGTTTGATCTTGATGCTCCTTCCGGCTCCTGTGCGCCCTTTCTTTGTTCTTGTCTGTCCAGATGTTCCACCGCTTCCTGTTTCGCTGTCCAACGTGGCTATAACGGCTTCTCTTTGCCTCTGCTCTTTTATCTTCTCATAAGTTTTCACTGCCAGCTTCTTTCCACCATGATAGGCGACAGAAGCGCTTTCCTTTCCAGCCCGCTGTTCCGCCCGTTCTATCCGGTTTCCAGCGTATTCCACCGGAGATTCCTCTCCGGTTTCTCTTCCTACCTTGTCTGCCACCATCCGGGACTTCTCTTTCGTTTCCAGCATGGCAGAACGCACCAGTTCTTTGGGAAGCCGGGAGGCAGGATTGCGGATCTTCGGGTTCTTATCCCGTACCTTCTCTTTGATGTCTTTCAAACACACACCTCCCTGTATCACATTACCGTTCCATACTCTGTTTCTTTTGTCTCTTCTGCTGTTCTTCCAGCTTTTCCAGTTCCCTTACCGCTTCCTGCACCAACGGATGATTGGCATAATAGGGAACATAGGACAATAACTCTTTTCCCTTCTCCCTGGTTGCTAATGGATATTCTCCCTCGTTATACAGCGGATCGTCTGCATGGTGCAGGGAAAACTCCAAAGACGGAACCATCTGAGGGGAACGCTTGCAAAATCTCTGGTAATGCCGGAACGCTTCTTTTAAAGATGTGCATTCGATGCATTCTCCCATTTCATGGAACTCCCCGCACTCCGAAGCAAGAAAGGTAATGGTTGTTTCTTCTTTCATGGCTCTCACCTCCCTTCAGAAAACTCCCCTTTATCGGATCGCTGCCTTCTGTTTTCTTTTTCCCAAGCTGACGGGGTGCTGTTTCCTGCCGAAGCTCCTGCAAGGTATCTTTTAAAGATGCCTGTTTTCCTTGTCTCTCTTCCAGCTTCCCGATCTGCTGCTGCAATCGCTCTGTTTTTTGTTCCAGCTTATGGATGCTCCGCATGGATTGGAATAACACCTTCTGGGTTTGAAAGATGATCCCCTGTTCCGGATTTCGCTCTGTGATCTTTGCGGTATCTTTTCCGTTCATTTTCAAAAATGCGTTTTTCAGATGCCCTTTGGCAACGTGCAGTTCCTCCGCCATGCTCCCCAGACGGTCAATCTTCTGATCCATCGACAGCATCACCGTATGCAGAGACGATTGGATTTTTTGCAAGCCTTGAGTAAGGTGCATTCCCTTTACCGCACAGGCAAGGGCATCTTTCCCCTTTTCTTTAAAGTCCATAACTGCCTGTTCTGCTCGTCCCACAAACTTTCTTTTCCATTCTCCCACCTGAAAACGAAGTGTTTGCACCTGATGTTCCGCCTTCTGGATTGTGTTCACCGCAAAGAGTTTGACCTTGCTTTCCTGCATCACACCCAATTGCTTCTTCACCTCTCCCAATTCCTTTAGGACAGTTCCCAGCTGCATTTCCATAGAATCAATATAGTCTGCCATACGGAGCACATCCCCTTTTTCCTGCTCCATGCCCTGTTGTTCCAAAAGTTCCAGCAATGCCCGGATACTGCCCTGCTCCCGAAGCGGTTCTCTCGTTTCCTGGATTTCCACTGTTTCTCCTTCTTCCATTTACATTTCCTCCTTCCCAAAAGGATGCTGCCGAAAAACGTTCAGCAGCACCCTCAAAAATATCTTTTTCACTAGCATTCACCTGGTTTCGTTGTCATCAAACGGTACAGCTTCGTATTCTTTGGGAAGCTGTTCTCAAATGGCACAAGATTTCCGGAACACCGGATCAAACCCTTACCTGCGCCTACATTGGTGATATAGGATAACTGGTTCTCGGAAATGTTCAAAAGAGATGCCAGTTCGTCCCGGTCTGTGGCAGCCTGGTTCAAAAGGATCAAAAACTCACTGTTTGCCAGCATCAGTCTTGCCGTATCCGATTTCAAAAGTTCCTCTACGTTCTGCGTTAAACTTGTGACAAACCCATGGTATTTACGGATTCTCTTATAGAGCCGGTAGAAAAAGTCCGCACTGTACTGATACCGGAACAACAGGTAAAACTCATCGGCAAAAACCCAGGTAGTCTTTCCTTTCTTCCAGTTTTGGATCACCCGGTTGAAGATGCTGTCCAAGGTGACCAGCATCCCCAGGGGCATGAGCTGCTCTCCCAGTTCCCGGATATCATAGGCAATAATGCGATTCTTCGTATTTACATTGGTTTTCTGAGCGAAGGTGTTCAGGCTTCCGTTAATGAACAACTCCGAAGACAAGGCAAGCCCCCTGGCTTCCTCTTCCGGCTGGAGCATGAGCTGTCGGTACAGATCCTTCAAGGTCGGCACTTCACTTTGGTAACCGCTTCGGATATATTCCCGGTACACATCTGCGGTACAGACGGTCCAGGATGGATTTCTCCTTGGCGGACAGATTTCCAGCACCCACCAACTGTTCAAACAGGGACAGGATAAATTCCGACTTCTCGATCAGTGGATTCTTATCGTTTCCATAGGCAGAATCCATATCCAGTGCGTTCAGATCGGGTATGGGACGTTGCAGAAATGGAGATCACTTCCCCGTTCAGCGCTTCCACCAAAGAACCGAATTCCGACTCCGGATCTAAAATGAGGATGTCATCTTCCGTAGACAGGGCAAGGTCCACGATCTCTTCTTTTGCTGAGAAACTCTTTCCTGAACCGCTGACACCCAATCGGAAGGAGTTTCCATTCAATAACTTCCTCCGGTCTGCCACCAGCATATTTTTGCTCACCGCATTCTGCCCATAATAAATACCGCCCGGCTGCATGATCTCCTGAGTATGGAAGGGGATCAGCACTGCGGTAGACTCTGTGGTCAGGGTACGAAGGGCATTGATCTTGCGGATGCCATAAGGCAGTACCGTATTGAGTCCATCCACTTGCTGCCATTTCAAGGTTGCCATCTGACATAAATGCTTTCTTGCCACTGACAGGATACTCTCCGTATCCGAATCCAACTGTTTCTTGCTGTCTGCCATATGCACCATGGTGAGGATGCCGAACATCATCCGCTGGTCCCTGGTGGTCAGGTCATCCAGCATCTCTTTGGTTTCCTTTCTTTGCAGTTCCATATCATAAGGCACAATGGCAGAAAAGTTATTGTTGGCATTCTGGCGTCTCTGCCAGTTGGTCACATTGGTCTCCACGCCAAGCAGACGGTTCTGGATCTCACGCACCGCTTCGTCTGTGGGTACCGGGAGGATATCGATGGACAGCATCAAGTCCCGGCTTAGATCGCACAGCTCCGAGATCATGTCATCCTTGACATAACTGGCATAATCCTGCATATACAGCACTCGCCCGAACCGTTCATTGATCTTGAAGCAGTCTTTGGAAAACTCCATGGACTGGGGACAGATCCAATCCTTGAAGCTGCTCCCCTTTTTGGCAAATGCCTTCATATCGAAAGGAAAGCACTGGGGTTCATCTGCCCGGAAGAAATCCCGGAAGATCTGTAACCTCTGTTCCGCATCCAGTTCTTCCCCAATGGAAGACAGCTTGCTCAGATGGGTGATGATATCCGTTCCCACACGTGCAAAATAAGTCCTTGCCTCATCGATGTTCTTTTTATGGACACTGACCGTCAGATACCGTTCCTGATAGATGCTGTTGTTGGTGCCGCTAACCTTGGATAGCAGCATTTCGTTGTATTCCTTTCGGTATTCATCCAGCCCGTCCTCTTTCATTGGCAAAAGAAGGGATGCTTCAAATTCTTCTTTATTGATCTGCCTATTATTTAAAGTGATCTTTGCCGCCGCACCGGAATCTAAGGCATTTAACAGTTCACTGTAATCCAAGAACATTTCCGTCTTATCCTCTTTGCCTGCGATGGCATAGTTGATATCGGAAAACCGGAAGGTCTTGGAAAACTTTGTCCCGGACTGGAATACTCCATCCGGCCAGATCCGCTGGATCGGGATCGCCTGCTGGACAGACCTTGGGACTTTAAATTTCTCCCGGTCCATTTTCAATGCCTGTTGTAAGGTTTTAATCAAACGCACCACTCCTTCCCGTTCTCTTTTTCTGTTTCATCCGTTTCTTTTTTGCCCACTGTTCCCTTTTTTTCAAAAGGGCTGCACCATCTCCCCTGGTCTTTTCTCCCAGGGCCAGTGTTTCTTCCATACAGGCATGGTACAAGTCCTCACTTTGAAACAGCAGGCGCTTGGGGTATAAAAATTCAGACTTGATATACGCCCAGGCAAACTGCTCCGCATTCATGCCATGGTACTGGAAAAAACCACAGGCTGCGAAAGGGGCAGCCCCTAAGATGCACAGCCACCCGGTCATTTCCTGTCCCACATACTTTCCCAAGCCAAAACTAAATCCCTACCGCCACAGCGATGGCAAGCAGGGAGAAAATACACTGGCGCAGGTTCAGTCCCATAAACATGGACTCCTGATAGTTGCGGATCTCTTTGTTCATTTTTACTTCCATATACTTCTATCTCTCTCTTTCTCTTTTCTTTTTCCTGT
>ENA-OQKD01000061-OQKD01000061.1-human-gut-metagenome-genome-assembly--contig:-NODE-61-length-28650-cov-4.465204_pt1 | contig 28650 bp, 30 predicted proteins | sample MGYA00242775_ERZ504792 | MGnify/ENA primary metagenome ERZ504792 (study PRJEB26092, sample SAMD00036401) | human gut metagenome | host: Homo sapiens | study: EMG produced TPA metagenomics assembly of...
CTTGTCAGCATAGAAAAAAGTGATGCGGAGCAGTGTCTGGAAGAGTTGAAGGCTCTGGGACTGCCCTGTGCGATTGTGGGAGAAGTCACAGAAAAAAGAGAGAAAAAAATAGAAGTGAGATAGAGGTGCAGAGAACATGAAAAAATATATGGTAGATGCAAGAGGAAAACAGTGTCCGATTCCGGTAGTGGAGACGAAAAAAATGCTGGCACAGATGGCAGAATCAGATATCGTAGAGACACTGGTGGACAATGCCATTGCCGTGCAGAATCTGGAGAAAATGGCAAAACAAAAACAGCTGGAATGTTCCTGGGAACAACAGGATGAACATACATATCGGGTTTTTATAAAGGCAGAAGGCGCTGTGGATGAAGCGGGGGAAGAGACTGCAGAATGTATCCCGTGTCAGCCGGTCTCCGAAAAAACAGGAAATACAATCGTTGTGTTATCTTCTGACTGCATGGGAGAGGGGGATGAAGTTCTTGGAAGGGCACTGATGAAAGGCTTTATTTATGCGCTCACGAGTCAGGAAGAGCTTCCGGATACAGTCATCATGTATAATAGAGGCGCCAGACTTCCGGTAGAAGGCTCCGAATCCCTCGAAGATCTGAAGCTTTTGGAATCGCAGGGAGTGGAGATTTTGACTTGTGGAACATGTCTGAATCACTACGGACTGACGGAGAAGCTTTCTGTGGGAAGTGTTACAAATATGTATGTGATCTGTGAAAAAATGCTGCAGGCAGAAAAGGTTGTGAAGCCATGATTTATCTGGACAGCGCGGCAACCAGCTACTATCGTCCGAGAGAAGTGGCGCAGGCAGTGTATGATGCGATCCTGACCATGGGAAATGCAGGCAGAGGAAGCCATACATCCAGTCTGAACAGTGCCCGCATGATCTATGAGACAAGGTGTCTGCTGAATGAATTATTTCACGGACCGGGACCGGAGCAGGTGGTGTTTACCAGTAATGCTACGGAAGCTCTTAATATTGCAATTCAGGGGCTGACAGCTCCCGGGGTGCGGATGGCAGCGACAGCAATGGATCACAACAGTGTCTTACGCCCCGTGTATCTGGCAAAAGAGAGAGGGTGCAGCCTGCAGATCCTGGATGTGGATGAGAAGGGGCGGCTTTCCCTGGAAAAGCTGGAAGAATTGTTTCAAAATGGTGTCGATATCTTTGCCTGTACCCATGCATCCAATGTGACAGGAAACTTAAATCCACTGACAGAAATCGGAAAACTGTGCAAAAAATACGGCGTGTTGTTTCTATTGGATGCGTCTCAGACAGCAGGAGTATTTCCAATCGATATGGAACGAGATTTTATTGATATCCTCTGCTTTACCGGACATAAGGGCCTGATGGGACCACAGGGAACAGGGGGGATGATCGTACAAAAATCTGTACACCTGCCTGCGTTTAAAACCGGGGGAAGTGGAGTGCAGAGTTTTCTGAAAACACAGCCCCAAAAGATGCCGACTGTACTGGAGGCGGGGACGTTAAACGGGCATGGGATTGCAGGATTACATGCAGCATTAAACTACATTTTGAATGTCGGAACAGAACAGATCAAAAGGATCGAATGTCAGAGAATGCTGCAGTTTTATGAGGGGATCAAACATCTGGATGCCGTAAAAATCTATGGAGATTTTTCAAGTATGGAACGGGCGCCGATCGTTGCTTTGAATATCGGAAATTATGACTCTTCTGCAGTCAGCGATGAGCTTTCCGAGGTGTACGGGATTCAGACGCGTCCCGGGGCACACTGCGCACCCCTGATGCACAGGGCACTTCATACAGAGGAACAGGGAATCGTACGATTTAGTTTTTCTCATTTTCTCAGTGAAGAACAGGTGGAAGAAGCAGTACAGGCAATCAAAGAAATGACAGCGGGAGAAGAGAGATGAGACCAAAAGAATTACGTATCGTAGTGACATTTGAAACGACAACAGCTGCGATGGCATTTGAAAGCGAGGCAAAAAAGCGGCAGATCGGGGGAAGACTGATTCCGGTTCCCAGGGAGATCACGGCCGGATGCGGACTGAGCTTTTCAGCACCGATAGAAGAGAAAGAACAGATTTACAATCTGATACAGCAGATGCAGTACCAGAAGGTGCAGGAACTGGTAATATAAAAAGAAGAGAAGCAGTTCAGGTATGAGCCTGATTGCTTCTCTTCTTTTTTGTTTATTCTTCCGGAGGTGTTACTGTGCCGGAATCTCCACCGCTGTTTCCATTATTATTTCCGTTGTTGTTTCCATTGTTTCCAGAATTGTTGTTGTTATCACCGGACTGATCGGAATTTCCGGAATCCTCATTATCTTCGGAATCCTGGCTGTTCTGAGAATCGGAATCCTCTTTGTTCTTATCGTCATCATCCTTGTCATCCTCTTTTTCCTCATAGTGGCCGGAGCAGCTCTGCGTCGGACCGGTTCCTTTTGCGAAATATTCCGTGTAGGAAGGACAACTGCTGACCGCCAGAAGACCAGTGACAGAACATACTGTTTTCTGCTCTACAGATGCAGGCATGGTAAAGTTCTTTACCTGAAGACCGAGTGTAGTGTCGACGCGGTCCATAATATTTTTCCACATGACTTCATGCCAGGTCTGATTATAGATATTCTCCATTGGTTTATTGGAATCATATCCACCCCAGACAGAGCATGTATAGTACGGTGTGTAAGCAGCAAGCCAGAGATCAGTACTGTATTCGGAAGTACCGGTTTTTCCGGATGCAGGCATTCCATTTGCAAGCTGTGCAGCTGTACCGGTACCACGTTTGATAACATCCTGCATAGCATTCGTCAGAAGTGCTGCTGTGGAATCCTTTACAACCTGATGAGTCTCAGAAGTACTGTTGTCCAGAATGACATTGCCGTCATGATCCAAAACCTTTGTATATAAGATCGGTTTTGTGTACACTCCATTGTTGGCCAGTGCAGCATAGGCAGCGGTCAGTTCAATGTTATAAACACCGTTTGTGATACCACCGAGTGCAGTGGACTGGTTGTAATCGTTGTGTGCCGGATCATCTTCTTTGCTTACCAGTGTAGTAAATCCAAAGTTCTCAAGATATTTCATACCTGTATCGATACCGATATCAGTTAGAGTACGTACGGCACAAACGTTCATGGAGTGGAGGATCGCATAGCGGACAGTAGCCTGTCCAATATACTTGCCATCCCAGTTGTTGACCGGAGTTCCGTCGCTGTATGTGTACGGAGAGTCTTCGATCAGAGAAGCCAGAGTATATTTTCCGGTATCGATCGCCGGAGCATAAACACCCAGCGGTTTGAAACAGGAACCTGGCTGCCGGTAAGAATCGGTCGCACGGTTCAGAGAAAAGCTGGCTGTTTTTTCCCCTCGGCCACCGACAATGGCTTTGACTTCTCCCGTATACTGATCCATCAAAACAACAGAAGTCTGAGGCTGTGGAGGGATTGTAATACTTTCGTCTACAGTATCCCCTTCCTGGATATTAAGCGTTGTCTTATATTCTGCAACTGCCTGATTGGCTTCATCCGGGGAAGAGAAGACAAGTGGATATTCACGTCCCCATGCTGCCTGAATATAATCTCCAACATTGTTCTGGCTGTAGTTTTCAACAGAACCGTCAGCACGTGTAACAGTCAGTGCGTATTGCAGTCCGTATTCGATGGTAGACGGATAGTTGCTTGGATCGGCAACCTCTTCATCGCAGATCTGCTGGATCGTCGGATCCTGTGTCGCATAAATCGTCAGACCGCCACTGTACAACAGATTATGTGCCTGTGTTGCAGTGTAAGATTTACGATCCTGCAAATCTTTTAACACCTGCTCTGCAAGCTCATCGATAAAATATGTGTTCGGTTTTTCCGCATCAGAGCCGACTGCAGTAGGTTGAATCCTGTCATAGACAGGGTCTGCCTTGGCCTCATCAAATTCCTGCTGGGTGATGTAGCCCTGTTCCAGCATGTTGTTCAGTACAATGTCCCGTCGTTTGGCGTTCTCCTCCGGATGAGTCACAGGATCGTATCTTGTCGGGTTCTGGGTGATCCCGGCGATGACTGCACACTCCGAAAGTGTAAGCTCTGAGACATCTTTGTTAAAGTAGCGCTTTGCGGCAGACTGAACACCGAGACAGTTCTGTCCCAGGTTGATGGTGTTCATGTAGGCTTCCAGAATCTCTTCTTTGGTCATCTGCTTTTCAATTTCCAGGGCAAGATACTGCTCCTGCAGTTTTCGCTCCAGACTGTCGAAAAACGTTTTTTCATTCGTGAAATTCGGGAACACGTTATTTTTGATCAGCTGCTGGGTGAGCGTACTGGCTCCTTCTGAAAAGTCTCCGCTTGTGATACCTACAAGACCGGCGCGCAGGATACCCTGCAGGTCGATTCCGTTGTGCTCGTAGAAACGCTCGTCTTCAATCGCTACAAATGCATTGGCAAGATATTTTGGAATTGTGTCAATGGTCTTGTAGACACGGTTGGATCCGGCTTCCCGGAACTGCCCCAGATTCTGACCGTTAGATGCCGCAACCACCTGGGATTTATATCCGCTTGGTTTGACTTTGGCAGGAGTGATCTCTGGCGCATCGTCAATGATCTTCTTGACGAAAAGACCGCCGCCTACGGCACCGATGATGCAGATGAGAAGGAAACAGATGACAACGGCCTTAAAGACACGGACGCCGACCCGTTTCTTTTTCATATTTTTCTTTGAAGATACATTTTTTTTCTTCTTCGAAAGGCTTTCTTTTCCGTAATTCATGAATAATATCCTCCTTTATTCATTCTACTCATTATATCAAATTTGCTCTTTTAAAGCAAAGGAAAAAGAAAAAGTTCATATTCTTATAAAAAATTTTTAAGAATTGCACAGTTTTTCTTGTGTTTGTTCCAAAGGCATAGTATATATAATTGAGAAAGAACAGGCAGAAAATACCTGAAACAAACAAAAGGCATGGAAAAAGCAAGGTGGGAGACAGATGGAATACAGGACAGTATATCAGGGCGGCAAGGGCGAGATCGTGGAAAAAAAGTCCCGGTTTATCGCCGAAGTATTTTTGGTGCACTCGGAGGAGGAAGCCATGCAGTATCTGGAACAGGTACGGAAAAAGTACTGGGATGCAAGGCATCACTGCTGGGCCTATGTAATCGGAGAAGAACGCGTGACAGAGCGCTGCAGTGATGATGGGGAACCGAGCGGTACAGCAGGCAAACCGATTCTAGAGATAATCCGGGGAGCGGGACTTCACAATATTTTTGTAGTTGTGACACGGTATTTTGGCGGGACACTTCTCGGAACGGGAGGTCTGGTCAGAGCCTATACCGAATCAGCAAGGGAAGGGATTTCCCACAGTCAGATTATTACCAAAATCTATGGATTTAAACTGAATCTCACAACAGATTATACCGGATTGGGGAAAATTCAGTATCTGCTGGGACAAAGAGGGCTGACAATCCTGGACAGTGTGTATACAGAGAAAGTAGATCTGACTGTCCTGATCCCGAAAGAGGAGGAGTCAAAGCTGATCGCTGAGATCACAGAAGCGACAAATGGTCAGACCGGAATAACCAGAACAGGAGAGTGCTGGTTTGCCAACGTAGACGGTGAGATGGTCGTATTTGAATAAATGACAATAAAAAGCTGCCGGTTCAGGCAGCTTTTTTATCTTATGAAAATTCTGGCTCGATCAGTCCGAAAGAACCATCTTTTCTTTTGTAGACAACATTGACTTCGTCTGTCTCTGCGTTGCAGAATACGAAGAAAGCATGTCCAAGAAGATCCATCTGGATGCAGGCATCCTCCGGATACATTGGTTTGATGCCAAAGCGTTTTGTACGGACAATGCGGATCTCATCATCTACAGAAGTGTCATCTTCTGATTCGAAAAATTCTTTTTTAAAGTTATTGCCGGAACCGGAAGCGGTAGGATGTCCCTGGCTTCTGGCAACCAGTTTGTTTTTATATTTGCGAAGCTGTCTTTCAATAACCTCTTCTACAAGATCAACGGATACATACATATCATCGCTGGTCTGCTCAGAGCGGATAATGTTTCCTTTTACAGGAATGGTCACTTCAATCTTCTGACGTTCTTTTTCCACACTGAGTGTTACGATAATTTCTGTTTCAGGAGTGAAATACCTTTCAAGTTTTCCTAATTTCTGTTCAATAGCGTCCTTTAAACCTGGTGTCACATCGATGTTTTTTCCACTAATAATAAAGTTCATACTGGTCAACTCCTTTTGTTTATATTGTACAAAGAACTTGTCCTTATAAAGCGTTCTTTGTACTATGTAAACATTATAGCACGGAATTCCTCTATTGTATAGAACGAATTACTTCAATTCGGGTAATTTTTCCATCGGTGATCTTAACGATGCGCAGACCGAAATCAGAAAAGTAAGTGCAGGCACCGACTCCGATCTCAATTTCATCTTCCTTCATTTTCTTTAACAGCACATCCAGCAGTGTCTCATCATTCTCATAAGGAATGTGGACATGGATCAGACGATTGATATATTTGACTTTCTGAGAGGAACGGAAAATAATCTTTTCGGACTCATCAAAAGTCATAAACAAAAATTTTCTTGTGGCAAATAAAATTGCAATGGCGATCACGCCGATCAGACTGTTGAGCGGTGATCCATGCTCGATGATGATCTGTCTTGCGATGGCAAAGAGCAGAACCTCAAATACTGTGATCGGGGTGTGGAGATACAGCATACGTATCATTTCCACACCGATGATCAGGTTAAAACAGGTAGTCAGCATATCGTCATAATTTGGATACTGATTCAGGTCTGACAAATGCTGAAATGAGAGGATCAGCTGAAAGGTCATGATGATAATTGTAACTGCAAGGATCAAAGCGATGACAACTTCCAGGATTGAAGTGATCCATTTCAAAAAGGCATTGGCATATTTTTTCATGGTTGTCTCCTGATTATTTCAAATTGCTGCGTTTACGCATTCTGGAATCCAGGATTTTTTTGCGGATACGCAGTGTTTCCGGTGTTACCTCCAGAAGCTCATCGGTATCGATAAAGTCCAGTGCTTCTTCCAGGCTCAAAATACGAGGCGGTGTCAGGCGGAGCGCTTCGTCTGCATTGGAGGAACGGGTGTTGGTCAGATGCTTTGTCTTGCAGACGTTTAATTCGATGTCTTCTGCTTTTCCGTTCTGTCCGATGACCATTCCGGCATAGACTTTTTCACCAGGTCCGATAAACAAAGTACCGCGTTCCTGTGCGCTGTAGAGTCCGTAAGTGACAGACTCACCGGTCTCAAATGCAATCAGAGATCCCTGTTTGCGATACTGGATATCTCCTTTATACGGCGCATATCCGTTAAAGCTTGTGTTGAGGATTCCGTTTCCTTTGGTATCGGTCATAAATTCTCCACGGTATCCGATGAGTCCGCGGGCAGGAATCAGAAATTCCAGTCTTGTATAACCGCCGCTGGAAACGCCCATGTTCTGAAGCTCTCCCTTTCTCTGACTCAGTTTGTCGATGACAGTTCCGGTAAATTCTTCCGGTACATCCACGTAGGCAAGCTCCATTGGTTCTAATTTTTTGCCGTTTTCATCTGTGTGATATAAAACTTCTGCTTTGCTTACCGCAAATTCGTATCCTTCACGGCGCATATTTTCGATCAGGACAGAAAGGTGAAGCTCGCCTCGTCCGGATACTTTAAAGCTGTCGGCGTTCTCCGTCTCTTCCACACGCAGGCTGACATCGGTGTTCAGTTCGCGCAGAAGACGGTCGCGCAGGTGACGGGAAGTAACGAATTTTCCTTCTCTTCCTGCAAACGGGCTGTCATTGACGATGAACTGCATGGAGATCGTCGGTTCGGAAATCTTCTGGAATGGAATGGCTTCCGGATTCTCAGGAGAGCAGAGGGTGTCTCCGATGGAAATATCGGAAATACCGGAAATCGCTACAATAGAACCGATCGTGGCTTCTTTTACTTCTACTTTGTTCAGACCGTCAAATTCATACAGTTTGCTGATCTTGACTTTCTGCTGCTTGTCCGGATCGTGATGGTTTAAAAGGAGCATATCCTGATTGACACGAATCGTTCCGTTGTCTACTTTTCCGACTCCGATCCGTCCGACGTATTCATTGTAATCAATGGTACTGATCAGCATCTGTGTCGGTGCCTCGGGATCGCCCTCCGGAGCCGGGATGTATTCGAGGATCGTCTCAAACAATGGCTGCATATCTTTTTCTTCGTCAGAAAGGTCAAGGACCGCAATTCCTGATTTTGCGGAAGCATAGACAAACGGGCAGTCCAGCTGCTCGTCAGAAGCATCCAGTTCCATGAAAAGCTCCAGGATCTCATCGATCACTTCATCCGGGCGGGCTTCCGGGCGGTCGATCTTATTGATGCAGACGATAACCGGAAGGTCTAATTCCAGTGCTTTTCTCAGTACGAATTTGGTCTGCGGCATGGCGCCTTCAAAGGCATCGACTACAAGTACGACACCGTTTACCATTTTCAGGACACGTTCTACTTCACCGCCGAAGTCCGCATGTCCGGGCGTATCGATGATGTTGATCTTGGTTCCTTTGTAATAGACTGCAGTATTTTTGGAGAGAATCGTGATTCCACGTTCTCTTTCAATATCGTTGGAGTCCATGACACGTTCCGCAACATCCTGATTTTCGCGGAATACACCGCTTTGTTTTAAGAGCTCATCCACGAGTGTTGTTTTTCCGTGGTCAACATGAGCGATAATGGCAATATTTCTAACATCTTCACGTTTTGTTTTCATAATTTTACACTCTTTCCTACTTATGTTAATGTGTGTTCTCTTGTTACAACTTTTTCATTCTATCATAAATTTCAGATTTTACAAGTACTCTTGTGACAGGCAAATAAAAAAATTGTCGATAGATTTTGTCGAACGGTTTTTCGGACAATCGGGTCTAAACTGCGGTATGATGTCATAGACTTAAGTTGACTCAAAAATATAAAATACCACATACGAGGAAGGGAGTACTACAAATTATGTCAGATAAGATTATTGAAAACAATCAGGTAACCATCATGGGAGTTGTGGCATCCGGGTTTACATACAGCCACGAGGTGTTCGGAGAGGGATTCTATATGGCGGATGTGCTTGTGAAGCGTCTGAGTAATTCAAATGACCGGATTCCTCTCATGATCTCAGAACGTCTGATCGATGTGACGCAGGATTATACGGGAGAGGCGATCAAGGTATCCGGGCAGTTCCGTTCTTATAACCGGCATGAAGAACAGAAAAACCGCCTGGTGCTGTCTGTGTTTGTAAGAGAGGTAGAATTTATTGACGAGGAACTGGATGGAGCGAAAACAAATCACATTCTGCTGGAGGGGTATATCTGTAAAAAGCCGGTGTACAGGAAAACACCGCTTGGACGGGAAATTGCGGACCTGCTTCTGGCGGTGAACCGTCCGTACGGAAAATCGGACTACATTCCGTGTATCTGCTGGGGAAGAAATGCACGGTATGCGTCCGGATTTGAAGTGGGAGAGCATGTACAGATACTGGGAAGAATCCAGAGCAGAGATTATGTGAAGAAAATTTCCGAGACCGAAACACAGACACGAACAGCCTATGAAGTATCTGTGAGCAAGCTGGAGTGCATGGAATAGGACGTTTTTCACATTCCCATCGTTGACATCACTTCTGAATAATGATAAAATTTCATAAACATTACTGAGTAGAGAATCGACAAGGTCAGGAGGATAAATATGTCAATTTTTACAGGAGCAGGAGTTGCGATTATTACACCATTTCATGCAGATGGAAGTGTGAATTATGAAAAGCTGGACGAATTGATTCAGTTCCATTGTGATAACGGTACCGACAGTATTGTGATCTGCGGTACAACAGGGGAATCGTCTACATTGACGGAAGAGGAGCATATGGACTGCATCAAGTTTACGATCAGACAGACGAAAGGACGGATTCCGGTCATTGCAGGAACAGGTTCCAACTGTACACGGACTGCAGTCGAGATGTCAAGAGAAGCAGCCGAGAGCGGTGCGGATGGCGTACTTCTTGTAACCCCATATTATAATAAAGCGACACAGACGGGACTGATTGCGCATTATAAGGCGATCGCGGCCGAGACAAAAGCGCCGATCATCTTGTACAGCGTAGCGAGCAGGACCGGAGTGAATATTGAGCCATCCACTGTAGCGACACTGGCGAAAGAGACTGACAACATTGTGGCAGTCAAGGAAGCATCCGGAAATATCTCACAGGTAGCGAAGATCTTGCAGCTGACCGACGGGAAAGTGGATGTATATTCAGGAAATGACGATCAGATCGTTCCGATCCTGTCACTGGGCGGAAAAGGTGTGATTTCTGTATTGTCCAATGTAGCTCCGAGAGAGACACATGATATCTGTGCAAGCTTCTTTGCGGGAGATATTGCGGGAAGCCGGGCATTACAGTTGAAGGCACTTCCTCTGATCGAGGCACTGTTCTGCGAAGTGAATCCGATCCCGGTGAAAAAAGCAGTGAATCTGATGGGAATGGAAGTCGGCGGATTGAGAATGCCGCTGACAGAGCTGAGTGAAGCACATACCGTGCAGCTGAAAAAAGCAATGCAGGAGTTCGGAATTCAGTTAGCATAAAAAATTGTTAAAAGGATATCATAGATTGAGCAAATAGCCAGAATGTGATATCCTTTTTTGTATACCCATCCGGGTAAAGTCTGTCTTTTGCAGGCGTGTATTGCAAAGTCCGGATCGGTATAGCGTGAAAGAATAACGTTTTCCGGTGTGGAAAATGAAAGATACAGAACGAGGAGGAAATCAGGATGATAAAGATAATCATGCATGGCTGCAATGGAAAAATGGGACAGGTGATCACAAAAATTGCGGAAGCAGACAGTAAAGTGGAGATTGTAGCAGGAGTGGATCAGTTTCAGGGAGTGCAGAATCCGTATCCGGTGTTTTCATCGATGGAAGCGTGTGATGCAGAGGCAGACGTAGTGATCGATTTTTCCAATGCGGCAGCAGTGGACGGACTTTTGGACTATTGTGTGAACAGACAGCTTCCGGTCGTACTTTGTACCACGGGACTTTCTGAAGCCCAGCTTGAAAAAGTAGAAAAAGCAGCAGAGCAGACAGCTGTTTTAAAAATCAGCGAATATGTCCATGGGGATCAATCTGCTGATGAAACTCTTGAAAGATGCCGCAAAAGTACTGGCGCCTGCGGGATATGATATTGAGCTGGTAGAGCGTCATCACAACCAGAAAGTGGATGCTCCAAGCGGTACTGCACTGGCGCTTGCGGATTCTGTCAATGAAGCGCTGGATCATGAATATACGTATGTATATGACAGAAGCCAGTACCGCAAAAAAAGAGAAGAGAAAGAAATCGGAATTTCAGCGGTTCGCGGCGGAACAATCGTGGGAGAGCATGAGGTGATCTTTGCAGGAATGGATGAAGTGATCGAATTTAAGCATACAGCATATTCCAGAAGCGTGTTTGGAAAAGGCGCGGTGGAAGCAGCCAAGTTCCTGGCGGGAAAAACAGCCGGCATGTATGATATGAGTGATGTGATTCAGTTTTAATCAGAGTTTGAGTAAAGAGCGGGGAGTGTCATGAAAGAATTAGAGACAAGATATCTGGAGCGGCTGTCGGATCTGTATCCGACGATCGCGGCGGCTTCTACAGAGATCATCAATCTGCAGGCAATCTTGAATCTTCCGAAAGGAACCGAGCATTTTCTGACGGATATTCATGGGGAATGGGAGGCGTTTTCCCATGTGCTGAAGAATGGATCTGGTGCGGTGCGAAGCAAAATCGAGGATGTATTTGGATATACGCTTGGGAAGCGGGAAAAGCAGGAGCTGGCTACTTTGATCTATTATCCAAAAGAGAAGACAGAGCAGGTAAAGCGGACCGAGAAGCATATGGAAGACTGGTATAAAATTCAGCTGTACCGTCTGATCGAGGTGAGCAAACGGGCAGCCAGTAAGTATACCCGTTCTAAAGTACGCAAGGCACTTCCGAAAGATTTTGCTTATGTCATAGAAGAACTGATCACGGAAAAGGCGGAGCTTCATGACAAGGAATCCTACTATAATGAGATCATTCAGACAATCATCCGGATCGGCAGGGCAGAAGAATTTATCTGTGCGATCGCAGATCTGATCCAGAGGCTTGTGATCGATCATTTACATATTGTCGGTGATATTTATGACAGGGGACCGGGCCCGCATATTATCATGGATAAGCTGATGACCTATCATTCAGTGGACATTCAGTGGGGCAATCATGATGTGCTCTGGATGGGTGCGGCAGCAGGGCAAAGAGGTTGCATTGCCAATGTGATCCGGATCTGTGCCCGTTATGGGAATCTGGATATTCTGGAGGAAGGATACGGGATCAATCTTCTGCCTCTGGCGAATTTTGCACTTCGCATTTATGGGGACGACCCCTGTACCTGTTTCAGGCGCAAAGGAAGCGAACGCCTGCAAAAGGCGGAGATGGAGATGAATCTTCGGATGCACAAGGCGATTTCCGTGATACAGTTTAAGGTAGAAGGAAAACTGATTCTTCAGCATCCGGAATTTCAGATGGAAGAACGTGCACTGCTGCACAGGATTGATTATAAAAAAGGCACGATCCTGCTGGATGGAAAAGAATATCCGTTAAAAGATGATAGCTTTCCGACCATTGATCCGGCAGCTCCGTATGAACTGACCGAAGAGGAAGAGGAGATTATGGAACGCCTGGAAAAAGCATTTGCAGGATGTGAAAAGCTGCAGGATCATATGCGGTTTTTGCTTGCAAAAGGTGGATTATACAAGGTGTATAACAACAATCTTTTGTATCACGGATGCGTACCGCTTAGAGAGGACGGATCTTTAAAGGAAGTACAGCTCTGTGGAAAAAGCTACCGTGGGAAAAGTCTGTATGATGCGCTGGAAGGCTATGTAAGAAAAGGCTTTTTCGCGCTGGATGAACAGGAAAAAGAGCAAGGAAAGAATATCATGTGGTGCATCTGGCAGCATCCGGATTCTCCGCTGTTCGGAAAAGACAAGATGGCGACCTTTGAGCGGTATTTTATCGAGGCAAAAGAGACGCATCTGGAGAAAAAGAATCCGTATTACGAACTTCTGGAAAAAGAAGCGGTGGTAGACGAGATTCTGGAAGAGTTCGGACTGCACCCGGAGGGAGCCCACATTGTCAACGGGCACGTTCCTGTAAAATGTAAAAACGGAGAAAGTCCGATCAAGTGTAATGGGAAAGTTCTGGTCATCGATGGAGGTTTTTCCAGGGCGTATCAGAAAGAGACGGGAATTGCAGGGTATACCCTTGTCTACAACTCCTATGGTCTTGTTCTGGTTGCCCATGAGCCTTTTGAGTCGAAAGAGGCTGCGGTGGAAAAGGGAAGCGATATTCATTCGGATTACATGGTAGTGAAACGGGTGACAGAACGCCGTCTCGTTGGAAATACAGATATCGGCACCGAGTTAAAAGAGCAGGTAGCAGATCTGGAGTCGCTGCTTGCAGCCTACAGAAGCGGTCAGGTGATTGAAAAACTATAAGCAGAGACTTACGTGAAAAGAAAGGCATGAAAATATATGAGTAAAGAGATAGAAAAGGAACTGTTGGGGGAAGAACTGGATCTGGGAGCAGAGACAGAGGATCTGGTGCCGGATTCGGTGGATATGACGGAACCGTTAAAGATTTATTTAAAAGAGATCGGCAGGATACCGCTGCTTACAGCAGAGGAAGAACTGGAACTTGGCAGACAGATCGCAGAAGGAGATACAGAAGCACGACGAAAGATGGAGGAAGCAAATCTGCGTCTGGTGGTTGCAGTGGCAAAGCATTATGCCGGAAAAGGAATGCAGTTTATGGATTTGATCCAGGAAGGTAATATCGGTCTGATGCGTGCAGTGGAAAAATTTGACTACACAAAGGGCAGTAAATTTTCCACCTATGCGGTATGGTGGATCAAAGAAGCCATTCTGCGGGCGCTGGATTCTCAGTCCAGAGAGATTCGTGTGCCGGTCCGTGTGGCTCAGAATATGAATAAGATCAGCAAAACAGAGCGGAAGATGGAACAGACACTCGGGCGTGAAGTTGCTGCAGAGGAGATTGCAAAAGAGCTGCATATGACAACAGAAGAAGTAGAGCGCATGCAGAGCTATATCAAGAATCCGGTTTCTCTGGAGACTCCGGTGGGAGATGAAGAGGACAGCAATCTGGAAGACTTTATTGAAGATACACAGGAGCCGACTCCGGAGGAGGCTGTTGCGGCACTGGTACAGAAAGAAGAAGTGCAGGAGATGCTTTCCACGCTGACAGAAAAAGAGCAGAAAATCTTAAGACTCCGCTACGGTCTGGAGGACGGTAATGTACATACGCTCGAAGAAACCGGACAGATACTCGGCGTGACCAGAGAACGGATCCGTCAGCTGGAGTCAAGAGCATTGGAAAAACTGAGGAAATCAGCAGGACCAAGAGCATAAAAAAGAAAAAATTCCATTCATAAAATATTAAAAAAAGGAAAACTTAACAGTGTAAGACTATATTTTATGAAAGGAAGAAGATTATGAAAAACAGAAAAAAACTGCTTGTATTGCTGATGTGTACCTGTATGCTTCTGGGCACGACTGCATGTGGAAACAGAAGAGATACACAGAACGATACAACAATGAATGATGCAACTGACAAAACAAAGGACAACAATGACAAGACAGACAGAAATGAAAACCGTACAGATGACAACAGTAACGGAAAAGCAGACAACGTGGTAGATGATGTCACAGACGGTGTGAATGATGTAGTGGATGGTGTGACCAATGGAGTGGATGATCTGACAAGGGGAGCTACGGATGCGGTAGATGATGCTGCGGATGGAATGACCAAAGATCATAACACACAGAACCGGGAGAATAACAAGTAGGTTTTGAATACCGGATAAACAAGTGCTGCAGAAGAAGTTTTTGCAGCACTTTTCTATAAAAGGAGAATTGTGATGAAGTTCAGACCTTGTATTGATATACATAACGGAAAAGTAAAACAGATCGTCGGCGGCAGCTTAAAAGATGAAGGCGATATGGCACAGACCAATTTTACTTCAGAACAGGATGCAGCCTGGTATGCAGAAAAATATAAACAGGATGGACTCAAAGGCGGGCATATCATTCTGCTCAATTCCAGAGATTCCGAATATTTTGAGGCAACGAAAGCGCAGGCGCTTCTGGCGCTTTCGGCATATCCGGGAGGGATGCAGATCGGCGGCGGTATCACGGCGGAAAATGCAGAAGAATATCTGGATGCGGGTGCCAGCCATGTGATCGTAACCTCTTATATATTTCGTGAAGGAGAGGTGGATCGCAGCCGTTTGAGACGACTGAAAGATATGGTCGGAAAAGAGAGAATAGTTCTGGATCTGAGCTGCCGGAAAAAGGGGAATGACTATTATATCGTGACAAACCGGTGGCAGACGTTTACCAGAGAAAAACTGTCAGAGGAATTGCTTGATGAAATGGCGCAGTACTGTGATGAATTTCTGGTACACGGTGTGGATGTGGAAGGAAAATCTTCCGGAGTGGAAGGAGAGCTTGTAGAACTGCTTGGCAGATGGGAAGGGATTCCTGTTACTTATGCGGGCGGGATCGGAAGTATGGAAGAACTGGAAAAATTCAAAAGTCTTGGACATGGAAAGCTGGATTTTACGATCGGAAGTGCACTGGATCTGTTTGGAGGGACAATTCCTTATAAAAATCTGCTCCGTTTGTAAATGAAATGTAAACAAAGCGGAACAAAAACATGAATTGGTTGAATTCATGGAAAGTTAGTGATAGAATGGTAGGCAGAGTAAATTTAGACAAGGAGCAGATTGCAGATTATGGGTTTAATGGATAAAATTTTCGGGACTCACAGCCAGCACGAGCTGAAGAGAATCTATCCGATCGTGGATCGCATTGAGGCGCTGGAGCCAGAGATGAAAGCGCTTTCGGATGCGGAATTAAAGGATAAGACAAGAGAGTTTAAAGAACGTCTCAAAGAGGGAGAGACTCTGGATGATATTCTCCCGGAGGCATATGCAGTTGTAAGAGAAGGTGCATATAGAAGTATGGGGATGCGCCATTACCGGGTGCAGCTGATCGGTGGTATCATCCTGCATCAGGGACGTATCGCAGAGATGCGTACAGGTGAAGGTAAGACACTGGTATCCACACTTCCGGCATATCTGAATGCGCTGGAAGGAAAAGGAGTTCACATTGTCACAGTCAATGATTATCTGGCAAAGCGTGATGCCGAGTGGATGGGAAAAGTACACGAATTTCTGGGACTGACAGTCGGTGTGGTTCTCAATGATATGGACAATGATGAGCGCCGCGCGGCATATAATTGTGATATTACATATGTAACGAACAACGAACTGGGATTTGATTATCTGAGAGACAACATGGTGATCTACAAGGAACAGCTTGTACAAAGAGGGCTGAACTTTGCGGTTATCGATGAGGTTGACTCCGTATTGATCGATGAAGCCAGAACTCCGCTGATCATTTCCGGACAGAGTAATAAATCTACAAAATTGTATGAGGCATGCGATATTCTGGCACGCCAGCTGGAAAGAGGAGAAGCAAGCGGTGAGTTTTCCAAGATCAATGCGATCATGGGAGAAGATATTGAAGAGTCCGGAGATTTTATTGTCAACGAGAAAGAAAAGGTTGTCAATCTGACAGAAGACGGTGTGAAGAAGGTAGAAAACTTCTTCCATATCGAGAACCTGGCAGATCCGGAGAATCTGGAGATTCAGCACAACATCATTCTGGCGCTGCGTGCGCATAACCTGATGTTCCGCGATCAGGATTACGTGGTGACTCAGGAGGGAGAGGTTATGATCGTGGATGAGTTCACCGGACGTATCATGCCGGGAAGACGGTATTCGGACGGACTGCATCAGGCGATCGAAGCAAAAGAGCATGTGAAGGTCAGAAGAGAGAGCAAGACACTGGCAACTATTACATTCCAGAACCTGTTCAACAAGTATGAGAAGAAGAGCGGTATGACAGGTACTGCCTTGACTGAGGAAAAAGAGTTCCGTGATATTTACGGAATGGACGTTGTAGAGATCCCGACCAACCGTCCGGTTCAGAGAAAAGATCTCGAAGACGCAGTATATAAGACAAAACCGGAAAAATACCACGCAGTCGTTGAAGCCGTGAAAGAAGCGCATGCAACGGGACAGCCGGTCCTGGTTGGTACAATCACGATCGAGGTTTCAGAGCTGCTCAGCAAAATGCTGAAAAAAGAAGGAATTCAGCATAAGGTATTGAATGCCAAGTATCATGAACTGGAAGCAGAAATCGTGGCAGATGCGGGACAGCACGGAGCAGTCACGATTGCGACCAACATGGCCGGACGTGGTACGGATATCAAGCTGGATGATGCTGCAAGAGAGGCCGGAGGTCTTAAGATCATCGGTACAGAGCGTCATGAATCCAGACGTATTGACAACCAGCTGCGCGGACGTTCCGGACGACAGGGAGATCCGGGAGAATCCCGTTTCTATATTTCTCTGGAGGATGATCTGATGCGTCTGTTTGGTTCTGAACGTCTGATGAGTGTATTCAACACACTTGGTGTAGAGGACGGAGAACAGATCGAGCATAAGATGCTCTCCAGTGCGATTGAGAAAGCACAGAAGAAGATCGAGGGCAATAACTTTGGAATCCGTAAGAATCTGCTGGAATACGATCAGGTTATGAATGAGCAGAGAGAGATCATTTATGAGGAAAGACGTCGTGTTCTGGACGGAGAGAGCATGCGAGATACCATCTACAATATGATGACAGAATATGTAGAAAATATGACAGACCGCTTTGCCGCACCGGATGCAGATTCGGAAGAATGGGATCTGTCAGGACTGGAGCTGACACTTCACGGGGAGATTCCGATGCTGAAGATGCCGGATGCAGAGGAAGTCAAGGACATGAGACAGAAAGAGCTCAAGCATACATTGAAAGAGCGTGCTGTAAAAGCATACGAGGAGAAAGAAGCAGAATTCCCGGAAGCAGAGCAGCTGCGTGAGATGGAGCGAGTGGTACTGTTAAAGGCAATCGATACACGCTGGATGGATCACATCGATGATATGGATCAGCTCCGTCAGGGGATCGGTCTTCAGGCATACGGACAGAGAGATCCACTGGTAGAATATAAGATGATGGGATACGATATGTTCGGCGAGATGACCAATTCCATCGCAGAGACGACGATCCGTACCTTATTCCATATCCGGATCGAGCAGAAGGTAGAAAGAGAGCAGGTGGCACAGGCGACCGGAACAAACAAAGATGACAGCGCATCACACACTCCGAAAAAACGGGAAGAGAAAAAGGTTTATCCAAATGATCCATGCCCGTGCGGAAGTGGCAAGAAGTACAAACAGTGCTGCGGAAGAAAATAGTAACCAGGTAAGTGCCTGAATATTTTGTTGACTGTGTGTATACTGCATCAGACATTGTGCTGCAATATATACACAGTCAATGTTGATTTAAAACAGATTTTTGAAAAAAGAAAGAGGTGATCAAGGTGGTTTTATTAGATGAACTGAAAGTAAGACTGAGTGCATACGAAGAGCCGCTGAAAGATTTGAGGGATTCACTTTGACTTAGCGTCAAAGAAAGAACGAATTGAGGAATTAGAAAGAACGATCGAGGAGCCGGGATTCTGGGATAATCCGGATCAGTCCAGACAGACGATGCAGGTATTGAAAAGTCTTCAGGATTCGGTAAAGCAGATTGAGCAGATGTACGCAGATTATGAGGATCTGGGACTTCTGATTGAGATGAGTCAGGAGGAACAGGACGAAGAGACGGTGCAGGAGATTGAGGAAGAACTGCTCCGTTTTGAAGGAGAGTTTGAAGAGCTGAGGATCCAGACACTTCTGACCGGAGAGTATGACAGAGATCATGCGATCGTTACGCTTCACGCCGGAGCAGGCGGAACAGAATCCTGTGACTGGGCAAACATGCTTTACAGAATGTACACCAGATGGGCAGAGAAAAAGGGATTTTCCGTAGAAGTTCTGGATTATCTGGAAGGAGATGTTGCGGGAATCAAAGGCGTGACATTTGAAGTACGAGGAGAGAATGCTTACGGATATCTGCGCTCTGAAAAAGGGGTGCACAGACTGGTCAGAATTTCTCCGTTTAATGCGGCAGGAAAGCGGCAGACTTCTTTTGCATCCTGTGATGTGATTCCGGATATTGAGGAAGATATTGATATTGAAATCAATGATGACGATATCAGGATCGACACATATCGTTCCAGCGGAGCAGGTGGACAGCATATCAATAAGACTTCTTCGGCAATCCGTATCACGCATTTCCCGACAGGAATTGTTGTTCAGTGTCAGAATGAGCGTTCTCAGCACATGAATAAAGCAAAGCCATGCAAATGCTCAAAGCCAAGCTGTATCTGATGAAGCAGCAGGAGCAAGCAGACAAAGTGTCCGGTATTCGCGGTGAGATCAAGGAGATCGGATTCGGAAGCCAGATCCGTTCCTATGTCATGCAGCCGTATACACTGGTGAAGGATCACCGTACGAATATGGAGATCAGCAATGTGAACGGTGTGCTGGACGGCAACCTGGATCCGTTTATCAACGCATATTTAAGTGCTCCGAAAAACCCGGAAGAGTAGGACAGATGCAGAAAAAAGAACAGGAAGGAAGGCGAATATGGTAAATATAGCAGTTATGGGATATGGCACGGTGGGATCCGGAGTCATTGAAGTATTACAGACCAATAAGGAACGAATCGACCAGAGAGCCGGGGATGAGATCCATGTAAAATACATTCTGGATCTGAGAGATTTCCCGGGAGATCCGATTCAGGAAAAAATCGTACATGATTTTCAGGTGATCGCAGAAGATCCTTCCATTCAGATCGTAGTAGAGGTAATGGGCGGGATTGAACCCGCATATACTTTTGTGAAGAAGTGCCTGATGGCCGGAAAAAGCGTGGTGACCTCAAACAAAGCGCTGGTGGCAAAGCACGGTGCAGAGCTGCTTTCCATTGCAAGGGAGAAAAATATCAATTTTCTGTTTGAGGCCAGTGTCGGAGGCGGAATTCCGATCATCCGTCCGTTAAATTCTTCAATGACAGCAGATGAGATTGAAGAAATCACAGGGATTTTAAACGGAACGACCAATTATATGCTCAGTAAGATGTTTTATGAAGGAGCAGATTATGAGGAAGTTTTAAAAGAGGCGCAGGAAAAAGGGTATGCGGAACGAAATCCGGAAGCGGACGTGGAAGGATATGATGCATGCCGGAAGATTGCGATTCTTTCATCTTTGATTTCCGGACAGCAGGTGGATTTTGAAGATATTTATACAGAGGGGATCACGCAGATTACAAAAGAAGATATGATGTATGCAAAGGCAATGGGAATGACGATTAAGCTTCTTGCATGCAGCAGAAGGGATGAAGATCATATCCATGCCATCGTTGCTCCGTATCTGCTGAGCTCTTCGCATCCATTGTATAGCGTAAATGATGTCTTTAATGCGATTTTTGTACATGGCAATGTACTCGGAGATGCAATGTTTTACGGAAGCGGTGCAGGAAAGCTTCCGACAGCGAGTGCGGTTGTTTCTGATATTGTAGATGAAGTAAAGCATTTGAACCGGAATATTATGACGATGTGGGATCAGGATAAAGTGGAACTGCTTCCGATCTCGGATACGAGCAAGCGTTTCTTTGTGCGGATCAAGGGAGATCCACAGGCAATGAAAGCACATCTGGAAAGTAAATTTGGACTGATTGAGATTGTACAGGTGGAATCGTTGGAGGGAGAATTCGGATTTCTGACAGAAATTATGACAGAAGGACACTTTGAACAGTGCCAGAAAGAATTTCCGTCCATTCTCCACCGGATTAGAGTAGAAGGGTGAGGTGCGTATGAAATATGTTGTTGTTTTATGTGACGGGATGGCAGATGAACCGTTGGAAGAACTGGGCGGTATGACACCTCTGGAGAAGGCGCATACTCCAAATCTGGACCGCATGGCGCAGATTTCAGAGATTGGCATGGTGCAGACTGTTCCCGACGGGATGGCTCCGGGAAGTGATACGGCGAATCTTTCTGTGATCGGATATGATCCAAAGGAATATTATACCGGACGCTCCCCTTTGGAGGCGTTGAGTATCGGGGTGGATATGGCGCCAACCGATGTATCTTTTCGCTGTAATCTGGTGACCTTGTCCGAGGAAGAAGAGCGGTATGAGGATAAACGGATTCTGGATCACAGTTCCAGCGAGATCAGCACTGAGGATGCGGCTGTTCTGATGGAGACCCTGATGCAGGAAATGCGAAGAGGTGGGTATGAGTTTTATACAGGCACGAGTTACAGGCATTTGCTGATCCATAAATTCGGAAGTGTAGTCGAATTGACAGCGCCTCATGATATCCTGACAAAGCGGATTGGGGAGTATCTCCCTCAGGATGCGGTACTTCGGGAAATGATGGAGACCAGCTACCGGATCTTAAGCAATCATCCGCTGAATCTGGAGCGAAAGGCAAAAGGACTCAACCCTGCCAATTCCGTATGGTTCTGGGGGGCAGGTACCAGGCCGATGCTGACCTCTTTCGAGGAAAAATATCATAAAAAAGGAGCCATGATCTCAGCAGTGGATCTGTTGAAGGGGATTGCTGTAGGAGCAGGGCTTGACAATATTATCGTAGAAGGTGCAAACGGAGGACTTCATACGAACTATACAGGAAAAGCGGAGGCAGCAGTGGACGCGCTGGCGGCGCAGGATTATGATTTTGTATATGTACACATTGAAGCACCGGATGAGATGGGACATCAGGGAAGTATTCCGGATAAGATTAAGGCGATTGAAAATATCGATCAGAAGATCATCGGACCGATCGTTGGGGAACTGGAAGATCTTTGCATGGATTTCAGGACGTTAGTCCTTCCGGATCATCCGACGCCGATCTGTGTCCGCACACATACCGGTAATCCGGTTCCGTATCTTTTATATGATTCCAGAAAGAAAGCAGAAGGAATGCCGGAGTATTCAGAAAGACTGGGCAATAAGAGCCCATTGTTCGAGAAAGAAGGACACAGGCTGCTTTCCCGTCTTTTTGAGATGGACAATGAACGGTAAACAGAGAGGAAGAAAAAATGCTGATAGTAAAGAAGTTTGGCGGCAGTTCGGTCGCAGATAAAGAGTGTATTTTTCGTGTGGCAGAGCGCTGCGCGGAAGATTATAAAAACGGACACGATGTGATTGTGGTCCTTTCAGCGATGGGAGACACAACAGATGATCTGATCGCAAAAGCAAAAGAGATTAATCTGAATCCATCCAAGAGAGAGATGGATATGTTGTTGACAACAGGGGAACAGATTTCTGTGTCACTGATGGCGATGGCATTTCATAAGCTGGGAATCCCAGCAGTATCGCTGAATGCATTCCAGGTAAAGATGCACAGCACATCCACCTATGGAAATGCAAGATTCAAGAAGGTAGAATCTGAGAGAATCCTCCACGAACTGGGATACCGGAAGATCGTGATCGTCACTGGATTCCAGGGAGTGAACAAATATGAGGATTATGCGACAATGGGACGGGGCGGTTCAGATACCACGGCAGTTGCAATCGCAGCGGCTCTGGGCGCAGATGCGTGTGAGATTTATACGGATGTAGACGGTGTGTATACCGCTGATCCACGAATTGTTCCTTCTGCGAGAAAATTAAAAGAAATCAGTTATGATGAAATGCAGGAGCTGGCATCCATGGGGGCAAATGTCCTGCATAACCGTTCTGTGGAAATGGCGAAAAAATATGGAGTACAGCTGGTTGTACGTTCCAGCATGAACAGAGAAGAAGGTACGGTGGTCAAGGAGGTAGTAAAAGTGGAAAAATTGTTAATCAGCGGAGTTGCATCTGACAAAAATACAGCGAGAATTTCTGTCATCGGAATCGAAGACAAACCGGGAACAGCGTTCAAGATCTTCAATACACTTGCAAAGAAGAATATCAATGTGGACATCATTCTTCAGTCTGTAGGAAGAGACGGTACAAAAGATATTTCCTTTACAGTGGCAGAGGATGATCTTCAGGATACACTGGCGATCCTGGAAGAAAATAAAGAAGCGCTGACGATCCAGGAAATCAATTCTCAGGAGAGTGTAGCGAAGATCTCGATTGTCGGAGCAGGAATGATGAGTAATCCGGGTGTTGCTGCCAAGATGTTCGAGGCACTGACAAATGCCAGAGTCAACATCCATATGATTTCAACATCAGAAGTAAGAATCACGGTTCTGATCAATGAAAGCGATGTAGAACGTGCGATCAATGCAGTTCACGAGAGATTTGGACTGGGAGAATAATAAAAAAGGAAATCCGATTAGAGCTGACGGATTTCCTTTTTCTTTATTACAACAGTTTTTTCAATAGTAATTTATCTTCCGGATTCATGGCTCGGTATCCCTTGATCAGTTCGACTTCTTCCCGCGTAAGATAGAGTGTATCGGCAGTGTCGATCTCCATGGCATACGTAAAGGGACCTTTCTGTTCGAGGATCAGTCCGTCTTTTGTACAGGGATGATTAACCAGCTGGTCGAGAGATACTCCATAGATATCAGCCAGACGCATCAGAGAATCCAGATCCGGCGTCCGTTTGCTGGTTTCGTAATTAGAATAAGCCTGTCTGGAAATATTGAGCAAGTCACTGATCTCTTGCTGAGTGTAGTGATGTGCTTTACGAAGACGGTATAAATTTTCAACAAGCTGAATATTAGACATTGCTGTACCTCCATTTACAGGGAATTGTTAAAAGCTTAGTAAATTATAACAATTTTCCCTATAAATAGATATCTATGCGACAAAACGTAGCGAAAGAACAAAAAGCCACAAAAAGTTGATATCAGAGTTTACTGAGTGTACTGTTATGATAGGAAGAAGAAAAGGTAACGTCTTCGCCGAACCATTCGGGTGGAGTAAAGTGATTGGCAGTCTCTTCATCCGGAAATTCTACTTCCGCAAGCATCAGAGGCGCAAGGTCTCCGGAAAAAATATCAAGCTCAATAAAGAGGAAATCCTTAAGAGGGATCACATATCGTTTTTTTTGTGATCAGCCGTCCGTCGGGTTTTTTCTTTTAAATGTTCATAGGATTCTTTTGTCAGCGGAAGGTTGTATTCTTCCCGGATCATCATTCCTTTGGATTTGTAAGTCAGAATGTAGTCATTGTTGTCCCGGCGGATACGTACCACAGGTGCAGTGGAGAGGTATCCCTGTTCGATCTTGCGGCATGGATATGATGAAAGATCAAAGGGGACAGATGAAATCAGATATTTGCGCTCGATTTCCATGAAAAACTCCTTTCTTTGAAAACATCGTTTGTTGTTTGATATTCGGTATCATCATAATATGAAAAACGGAAAATGTAAACGGGGAGGCATTGCATTTTTAACAGGGATTTGCTACACTTTTTACCATATGAAAGAAATGAAAATCAGGTTCAGATTTTAAGTCAGGAGGAAATGATCATGAAACAGATTGCGGTATTTCTCGCAGAAGGATTTGAAGAAATCGAAGGACTTACGGTTACGGATCTGCTGCGCAGGGCAGGCGTTACTGTGACGAACGTATCGGTCACAGGAGAAAAGACAGTACATGGCTCACACGGAATCGGTGTCGAGGCAGACGCCCTGTTTGAGGAGATGGAGTTTGAGGGAATGGATATGCTCGTACTGCCGGGTGGGATGCCGGGGACAAAGCATTTGAAAGAACACAGAGATTTGTGTGTGCTGCTCAAAGAATTTTATGCAAAAGAGCGTTATCTGGCAGCAATCTGTGCAGCGCCTACTGTATTTGGAGAACTGGGATTTCTGGAAGGCAGAAAAGCATGCTGTTATCCGGGCATGGAGTCAGGGCTTTCTCACGCAGAGACAAATGAAGAGCCGGTAAATGTAGACGGGCATATGATCACAAGCCGGGGACTGGGAACCGCGATTCCATTCGCATTGAAGCTGATCGAGCTCCTGTGCGGAAAGGAAAAGGCAGAAGAAATCGGGCATGGAGTAGTTTATTATTAAAAAGTACTGGAAATATTGAAGTGACTATGCTATACTAATTCAATGACTGCGAATATACAATTTGCGTTTGAATGGTACGAATCAAGGAGGAAATAGAAAGATGAGTTTACAGGTAGAAAAGTTAGAGCATAATATGGCGAAGCTTACAGTAGAAGTAGCTGCAGAAGATGTAGAGAAAGCACTGCAGGCAGCTTACTTAAAACAGCGCAAACAGATCAACATTCCGGGATTCCGTAAAGGAAAAGTTCCGCGTCAGATGATCGAAAAAATGTACGGACCGGAAGTATTCTATGATGAAGCAGCAAATAACATGATTCCGGACGCATATGCAAAAGCTTATGATGAAAGTGAACTGGACATCGTGTCTCAGCCGAAGATCGAGGTTGTACAGATGGAAAAAGGAAAACCGTTCATTTTCACAGCAGAAGTAGCTACAAAACCGGAAGTGACACTCGGAGATTACAAAGGACTGAAAGTAGATAAAGTATCTACAAGAGTGACACAGAAGGAAGTTGATGAAGAGATTGAAAAAGAGCGCGAGCGCAATGCAAGAACAATCGAAGTGACAGACCGCGCAGTTCAGGATAAAGATGAAGTAACATTAGATTTCGAAGGATTTGTAGACGGTGTTGCATTTGAAGGTGGAAAAGGAGAAGATTATCCGCTGACAATCGGTTCCGGATCATTCATTCCTGGATTTGAAGAGCAGCTGATCGGAGCTGAGATCGACAAAGAAGTAGAAGTGAATGTGACATTCCCGAAAGAGTATCACTCTGAAGAGCTTGCAGGAAAAGATGCTACATTCAAGTGTACAGTACACACAATCAAAGCAAAAGAGCTTCCGGAGCTGGATGATGAATTTGCTTCTGAAGTTTCTGAATGTGAGACAATGGACGCATACAGAGCGGAAGTAAAGAAAAACAATCAAAGAGCGCAAAGAGAGAACCGGAAAAGAATCTTGATATTGGTATAAAGCATCATAAATATTTAGAATTGTTCCACCTGGATAACCAAACACTGTATCAACACCTTGTTCAATTAAACATTCAGCAACAATTTGGGAACCTGTTAATAACATTTAAATACCTCCCTCTACTTAGTTTTTTGTTACTTCTAAAATAGCACCACGATCACCTGAAGTTACCATTGCCGCATATCTCGCTAGGTAACCAGTCGTTACTTTTGGTTCTCTTGGCTGCCATTTAGCTTTACGTTTTGCCATTTCTTCATCAGAAAGTTTTTAAATTTGAGTTTTTATATTCAGGAATATTAATTTCTATAATATCGCCTTCTTCAACTAAAGCAATCGGTCCACCTACTGCCGCTTCAGGTGAAACATGTCCAATCGAAGCTCCACGAGATGCCCCTGAGAATCGACCATCAGTAATTAAGGCTACTGTTGATCCTAAGCCCATTCCGGCAATTGCAGAGGTTGGATTCAACATTTCGCGCATTCCAGGCCCACCCTTAGGTCCTTCGTAACGAATCACAACAACGTCTCCCGCTACGATCTTACCACCTTTAATTGCTTCAATCGCATCTTCTTCACAATCAAAGACCCTTGCAGGACCACTATGTTCCATCATTTCCGGCACAACTGCTGAGCGTTTTACTACACTACCATCAGGCGCTAAATTTCCCGATAAAACAGCTAATCCGCCTGTTTTACTATATGGATTTTCAATTGTTCGAATTACTTCAGGATCAAAGTTAACTGCATCTTTAATATTTTCACCTACTGTTTTACCAGTAACAGTCATACAATCAAGATTCAATAAATTTAATTTACTGATTTCTTTCATTACTGCATAAATACCGCCTGCTTCGTTCAAGTCTTCCATATAAGTAGGTCCAGCTGGCGCCAAATGGCAAAGATTAGGTGTTTTTTCACTTATTTCATTAGCAAACTTTATATTGAAATCAAAACCAATTTCATGAGCAATAGCTGGCAAATGTAACATTGAATTAGTTGAACATCCCAACGCCATATCCATCGTTAAAGCATTCATCATTGATTCTTTAGTGATAATATCACGAGGACGAATGTCTTTCTTTAACAATTCCATAATTTGCATTCCCGCATGTTTAGCTAATTTAATTCTTTCAGAATAGACAGCAGGAATAGTCCCATTCCCACGAAGCCCCATTCCTAACACTTCAGTCAGACAGTTCATTGAATTAGCCGTATACATCCCAGAACATGAACCACATGTTGGACAAGCATGATTTTCATAATAACGAACTTCTTCCTCATCAATTTTACCTGCACTATAGCTTCCTACCGCTTCAAACATTGATGATAAACTAGTTTTTTTACCATGTACGCGTCCAGCTAACATTGGCCCCCCAGAAACAAAGATAGTTGGTATATTGATCCTTGCAGCCGCCATCAATAATCCTGGTACATTTTTATCGCAGTTGGGTACCATAACTAAAGCATCAAATTGATGAGCTAAAGCCATTGCTTCAGTACTATCAGCAATTAAATCTCTAGTTACTAACGAATACTTCATTCCAATATGTCCCATAGCAATTCCATCACATACCGCAATAGCCGGGAATTCTCTAGGTACTCCACCCGCTAGGGCTACTCCCATTTTTACTGCTTCAACGATTTTATCAAGATTCATATGTCCAGGGACAATTTCATTATATGAACTAACAATTCCAATTAACGGTTTATCCATCTCTTCTTCAGTTAAACCTAAAGCATTAAATAATGATCGATGTGGTGCCTGCTGCATCCCTTTTTTTACATTATCACTTTTCATTTTCTATCCCCCTTATAAATTTGCAACAATTAAGTCACCCATTTCTTTAGTTCCTACTAAAGTTTTATTATCTGACATGATATCACTTGTTCGATATCCTTGTTGTAATACTTTTTCAATTGCATTTTCAATCACTTTCGCTTCATCATCTAGATCAAACGAATAACGAAGCATCATTGCAGCTGATAAAATAGTAGCAATTGGATTAGCAATATTTTTACCAGCAATATCAGGCGCACTACCATGACTTGGTTCGTACATTCCAAATTTATCAACACGTAGTGATGCACTTGCCAGCATCCCAATCGAACCTGTTACCATACTAGCTTCATCACTTAGAATATCCCCAAACATATTCTCCGTCAAAATAACATCAAATTGTTTTGGATCCTTTACCAGTTGCATTGCACAGTTATCAACTAACATATGCTCCAGCACAACTTCAGGATAATCTTTTGCAACTTCACTTACAACTTTACGCCATAATCTTGAAGTATCAATAACATTAGCTTTATCAACACTCGTGACTTTTTTATACGTTTCATAGCAATATCAAACGCTCTTTTAGCAATTCTTCTAATTTCAGTCTCACTATAACTCATTGCATCTCGAGCCACTAATTCACCATTTTCTTCTTTCGTTGAACGTTCACCAAAATATAACCCACCGGTAAGTTCACGCATGATCATCATGTCAACCCACCTCAGTTAACTTCTTCCTTCAAAGGACCAAGCTACCCTTTAATTCATCATATAAGCCGCCGGTCTTAAACTTAGCAAACAATCCTAACTCTTTACGAATTTTCAACTAA
>ENA-OQKD01000063-OQKD01000063.1-human-gut-metagenome-genome-assembly--contig:-NODE-63-length-28267-cov-6.068834_pt1 | contig 28267 bp, 27 predicted proteins | sample MGYA00242775_ERZ504792 | MGnify/ENA primary metagenome ERZ504792 (study PRJEB26092, sample SAMD00036401) | human gut metagenome | host: Homo sapiens | study: EMG produced TPA metagenomics assembly of...
ATTTTGTCAGGCAGACAGCCGACAAGAAACGCGGAAGTGGACGGAATGGCAGACGCGCTAGAGTTCAGGTTCTAGTGGAGTTAATCCTGTGAGAGTTCAAGTCTCTTCTTCCGCACTGGATGAAAGACATTCGAGAGATCGAATGTCTTTTTTGTAATTTTACAGATTTACTATTTTTCAATCTTTCCACTTCATCTCACATTGTACCTTCTATTATTTTATGATATTCTAAAAAAGAACATATGATATTAATTTTTCTCAATATGAATAGATGTGAATAATCATGAATACACGCAATTTTTATTGCGGAATCTGGGTCTGTGCCTGATCCTGATTTTTTGCCAAAAACCACTCCCTGCTTTTTTCGTTATAGCAGGAAATATCATCAGCGTCGTGATCGGACAATTCCTCGGTGATTTAATCCAGACAGAGAATATCAAAAAAATCACAGATACTATGAATCCACAACAGATCTATGAACTGCACAATCATCCCGGAGTATCTCTGTGGCTGCTTGTCATCGTACTTTTTCTTATACTCGGTTTGATTACTGACTTATTTTTCAATAAATTTCATAAAAAGAGGGTATCACGCGATCATCAAATTTGATGATCGTGTGGTACCCTAGCTCTCTATGTGCTTCTCTATTCTATCACAAACTCATAGACAATATCCTTTTGTGCACTGATGCGATACGGATCTTCCACATCACTGCCCCAACTGTCAATACCACCTACTCCACGTACTGATCCGCAGATGCAGACTACGGTTCTCCGCGGCAATGGAAGTTCTTCCTGATGCGTTGCATTTTCCAGCTCTTCTGCCGTATATGGGAGACAGGAAAATCCAAACTTTTCGCCGCATGCACAAAACGTAAGGCCGAATGTTTCTTCTGACGTATCCGAATTATTCAGCGTATCCTTTCGATATACCGTAACACATTCTGTCTCCATATGCATCCCGCATTCCAAATACCGGCAGTTCCGGCAGTCCTCTTTCCATGATAATGAACCAAAACATGTATTTTCCCATCTGCATGGACTGTATAGCTTACATCCACTGTAGTCGCAGGAACTGTGATGGTTTCATAAGTATATGTGAGCACCGCCTCCTGTACATATTCCTGATTGCTGTACACATTATTTTCCGGAGCATTGTGATTTTCTACCGCTTCTCCATCTACAGAAAGCTGGAAACCGATACACTTTCGAAACTGATCTGCCCCCAGCCACATTCCTGATCTCAAAGGGAATCCGTTTCCTCTGTCATTATCTGTAGTCGCTCTCCAGAATGTGGGATACGGAGTTCGATACAGCCATTCTTTTCCTGCTTTTACAAGGGATTCCATTCCCCCTGTCTGTTTTGAGAAAATATAATGAAAATCCTCCCCATGAATTCCAACCGTCACATCTCCGAAGACGATTCTAAGTTTATTTCTGGAGTCCATAATAATATTTCACCTCCTGCATTGCCGGTTTTTCTGTTCGATCTGCAAATACGATTCCGTTTCCCGAAAATTCATAATCCGACGGACGGTCATCAAAATCTCCCCCATATCGAAGTACTTCACGACCGGTAATCTCATCTTTTACCAAAAGTGCCTGATCTATATAATCCCAAATGAAACCACCCTGATATTTTTCATACTGATCCAGCAGATCGATATACGATTTCATACCCCCAAGTGAGTTTCCCATATCATGCATATATTCACACAGGATAAACGGTTTTTTCGGCTCATTTTCCAGATACTCCCGAACGCGTCCCGGCGGTGCATACATCTGGCTCTCTACATCGGAAATATTGTCTTCATAGTCTCTGTTTTGAAATACTCCTTCATAATGAACGAGACGCCCCGGGTCTCTCTTTTTATAATACGCATTCATTTCTTTGAGTACCTCTCCTGCATAGGATTCATTTCCAAGAGACCAGAATAACACAGATGTATGATTTTTAAACATTTCAAAATTCGATTTTACCCGATCCAAAACAACATCCTGCCAAAGCTCCACACTTCCCGGTACATTCCAGGACGGCTCAACCGCTCCCATCTTCTGCCAGGATCCGTGACTTTCCAGATTTACCTCTGCCATCACATAAATTCCAGCTTCATCGCAGCGATAATACCAGGTTGTACGATCCGGATAATGACAGGTACGAACCGCATTGATATTGTTGCGTTTCATACATTCAATATCATAAATCTCATCATTCTCTGAAATACATCTTCCACTTTTTGCATTCCACTCATGCCGGTTTACACCGTTTATGATCAGCCGTCTTCCATTTAGTTTTATTATTCCATCCTCAATGCAAATCGTTCGAAATCCCACCTGATAAGGAATTATCTCTATGAGGTCCCCCTGTCCGTCAAAGATTCGGATTTCCACCTGATACAGCTTCGGATCGTCACAATTCCAGAGTTGTACAGGTTCGCTGATCGTAAGATCTGCTCTGAAACTTTCTGATACGGAAACTTCTTCTTTTGCAATCATCTGATGACCATCCAACAGACATATCTCTGCTCTGGCATCCGCATAGGATGCGGTCTTTCCCTTTGTTGTTTTCAGTTCTATTTCCATCGACGCCTGTCTGCCGTCCAGTGCACACTTTGGACGAATCCACAGATCAGACACATGTATATCCGGCAGTCCATATAAATTTACATCTCTGAACAATCCAAAGAATCGGAAAAAGTCCTGGTCTTCCAGAAAAGCCGCCGTACTTCGTTTATGTACCTCCACACACAGACGATTTCCGGTTTCTTTTACATACGGTGTAATGTCAAATTCAGACACGGTAAAACTGTCCTCCGCATATCCCACAAACTCACCGTTTATCCATACGTAAATTGCCTGCTCTGCCCCTTCAAAACTTAAGATCACCCTTTTTCCGATCAAGGCTTCCTCCAGATCAAAAAAACGGACATAAGAACCTGTGGGATTATAAGAAGCTTCGCTGAACATCCCCTCTCCGATATGATTGCACGTCCCCGCAGGTCGGCGATATTCATGTCCTTCCCAGGGATACATGGTGTTGATATAATGAATTTTGTCATATCCCGCCAGCTCTATATGCTGCGGAACCTGAATTTCATCAAATTCAGAAATATCATAGTCATTTTCATAAAAGGAAACCGGACGTTTTTTTGCATTCACTGAATATTGGAATTTCCAGATTCCATTCAATGACTGTTTTAATGTTTCCTGTTTGTCCTGATACGATTTTTCACTTTCAAAAAATCTGTGGTCACTGTTTTCATCATAATCTCAATGGTCTGATTAGTCAATAACCTCTCCTCCTGTCCCTTCATCCAAAAAAAGAACCCCGTCTCCGGGATTCTTCTTCCACTTTTATTCTAAATATAGCCGCCGTATCCTCCGCCGTTGTAACCTCCACAGCACAAGCCGCTTCCGCCGCAGCACAGATTGCACATCATATTTGCAATACACAGCTTCATACACCAGTCTCCGCCTACAGAACTTGGATATCCATACATACTCTGTCTCTGCTGATACCAGCCTCCGCCGCCCTGCAGCCGCTGCAGAAGCATCTGATACTGCATGTTCTGCGGCTCCAGCCGGACTGCTTCTTTTGCATGTTCCAGCGCCGTCACGTTATTGCCCACACCGGAGTTCGCCGATGCACTGTAGAAATACCACAGCGCTCCACGCTCTTTGATACTGTTTAATACATTGAGCGCCTCCGTATAATGTCCGCTCTGAATATAGTTTGCAGCCGCTCTTAAGTACTGGCTGTTCTCATCCCCGGCATCTGTTCTCTGCTGATTCTGATACCAGCCGCCATATCCCGCACTGCTTCCCGCTCCGGAGAAATATCCACGGGAACGCTCATCCATGATCTGCTGATATGCCTGCTGTACTTCTTTAAACTTCACTTCCGCTTCTTCTTTCAGCGGATTATTAATATTGGCATCCGGATGATACTTTCTGCTCAGTGCCCGGTACGCCTTTTTGATTTCTTCGTCAGAAGCATCTTGTGATACTCCCAACACATGATATGGATCTGTCATTGTCCTTTGTCTGCTCCCCTTTATGTTCTATCCCTTTATGTAATCTCAGCTCTTCTTGATAAATGTTGTCCCGCACTTCGGACAGCGGATCTCTATCTTTCCTTTGCCTCTCGGAATCCGGATTTTCTGCTTGCATCCCGGACAGGTATAGATATGATAATCCTTTCTCTGCGCCATCAGATTTTTCTGACTTTTGAAAAATCCGCGTATCTTCGCTGTCTTGTTCAGGAATCTTACGTTCTCATCATAACGCTTTCTCACATTTCTGGAAAACATCCGGAAATATGCATAAATGAGACATCCCCAGCCAAGCAGGTAAAATACCATTCCTATCACATGGTCTCCTGAAAAGACAGGTGCAAAAAATGCCAGAACCAATCCCAACACCAGCAAAACCTTGCCGAGCGTATCCAACACTCCGTATCGTCCCTGCATAAATCTCATAAATTTTTCTTTCATTGTATCGATTACCGCCTTTTCTTAAATATAGAAAACATTGTCTCTCGTTTTTATCCGGCTGTCAATAAAGCAATCCTTAAATTACTATAAACTTTATGGCAGCCGGTTGTTTCTTAAGATTCTGTATCCTGATTCAGCATATTCTTACACTTCTCATTTTCCACAAGATACACGATCTTTGAATCGGAAAGCATCACATACCGGTTTCCGTTTCCGTCCTCTTTTCCAAAATACAATGTCACGGTCTTTTCTTTCTTATTATTTGTATATGTCACGGTTTCCGTTGTCCGGCTCTGCTCATCCAGTCCGTACTTACTCAAGTCGTTCTCTTCCACGGAATAGTCAGCTGCATCCTTCAATGTAAGGACTCCAAGCCCTCCCGCGATTGTTGCCATACTCTTGGCATCATCGTCATTCTCTGAACTGTACTCTGTTTTCTCTGTGCCCTGACTGATGACAACCTTTTTCAGATTACCGCTTCCAATCGTAGGGAATGTATCAAGCTGTGCCATGTCTTCCATACTGTACTGAAGATCTTCAATAACACCGGTGCTCACCGTATAGATTTCTTTTTTCTCATTCAATGTCAGATAATAAGAGTCTCCTGTTACATTTCCGAAATATAATGTTGTCTCATTGCCGTCCTGATCGGTGAGAACTACCGTATATGCCGGATCCTCCAGACCATATGCTTCCAGAGAATCCCCATCTTCCAGCTTTCGGTCTGCCTCAAGCTTCCGGAATGTTTTTTCCATCTTTTTCGGATAGCTTTGAGCCAGCGGAAAATCTTTGTCATTCTTGTCGTACCATGTACCGTCTTCTTTTACAAGCTGGATTTCTCCATTTCCCACGTCAAACTGAATCTCAGAAAGCTTTCCTAAATCTGTGACATAGATTTTTTTTGCCTCTTCTTCCTTCTGCTTGCTTTTTTCCTGATTCTTTCCGATCACAACCACGCCTGCATAGACCACGAGCAGTACTGCAAGCACAAGCAGCAGGATCAGTAAAGGATTTCTTTTTTTCTTCATTGTCCGCCTCTCTCCTTTTGGTTTTCTATGCTTTTCTACGCTTCATCCAAACTGCAAATCCTGACAGAAGAATTCCAAGCGGAAGGATAAAGATCACAAGAAGACTAAGAAGTCCTGCATGCTGCATCGTATTGTAGACCGGTGTCAGACTTTTCGCTTCGATCGACAGATCCTTCGCCCCGTCAAAATTCGCAGCCACTGCATTCATAAACAGTTTTGTATTTTCAAGCTGCGGGAATGTATCTGTAATCTCCGAAGCAATCAGACTTCCTGCGCTGATCACGGTAAACCGGGAGGAATCTTCCACTGCCACGGCGCCAAGCACATAGCTTCCTGCCTGACTCTGACTGTCTTCTGTGACTGCATACGCATTATCTGATGTAGTCATAAAGGATATCGTAGAAATACTGTCACGCTCCGGATCTGTCAAGTTCATTCCGTGTGTATTCAGAAGCAGAACCATCTGCGATTCCATTCCGTCTGTCAGATCGCCTGATGCAGTCAGCTGCGGGAAGAAGCAATAGTAATTATTCTGATAGCTTCTCTGTGTATCTGCAATATAACCGTCTGCAGCTTCCATTCCGTATGTTTTCATGATCGATGCAAGATTCGGAAGCTCTGTGCTGTTCGTATCTCCCAAAAGAAGCATCATCTTACCGCCGTCTTTTAAATATGACTCCACGGAATTTTTCTCATCTGCAGTAAGATCCGAGGTCGGAGCATACATCAGAAGCAATTCGCAGTCATCCGGAATTTCCGGATTCATGACCGTGTTTAATCCTTCCAGCGTATAATTATTTTTATCCATCAGATCCTGAATTGTAGAAGACAATGTCGTCTCGCCATGTCCGGATGTCTGATAAATTTTGCGTACCACATCACTCGTTACGTAATTCACCGCACTGCTTAACTGTCCTTCTCCGTCAAATTTCGTCTCCGATGCACTTCCTGTGTAATAGTAGGAAGACATATCCGTAACAATGATATCACTGAAAGAAACTACTTTTTTCTTTCCGGTATCCTGGCATGAGACTACAATACTGTTTTCGGACGCATCATTTTCTGTCAATGCCGAAGGATGCAGCACCGGATCGATCCATTCCACAGAAATTTTAGAAGACAATGCCGAATACTTACTTAAAAATGTAACGATTCTTTCATCGGCCTCTTCTTTGTTTGCCAACACTGTAAATTTCACTTTGTGATCCATGTTCTTGAGCAGCTTTTTGCTGGTCTTGGAAATCTCATAAATTTTTGTACTGCTGACATCCAGATTTTTATATTTTTCCGGAATCTGTCCTGCGATCAGATTGACGATCACGATGATCGCAATGACCAAAGCCGTGATTCCCACACTGTATGAACCATTTCTGGACTCTGACGATCTGAATAAATTCTTAATTTTCTGCATATCTCGCTCCTCCTAACTCCAACGCCTTTTCTGAATTGTCTGTATCGTCAGAAATACAAATATGATCAGTATCGATACATACAGAAGCAATCCGCTGACATCCACAATATTGCTGGACGAAATATTCATAAAGACATCCGCAAGAGCAAGCCGTCCCAGGAGTTTCGTCAAAAGATTCTCATACAGACTGGATTTCACAAAATATACGATCAGTGCCGCCGCAATTCCCACTGCTTCAATTCCGGCCGCAAGCATCCAGTTTTTCGTCATATGATAAATATAAACAACGATCAGTGTCAGGATCAAAAGGATTCCGATCATTCCGCTGAACGCCGAGCCTGGCAGAAAAGACAAGATTCCGTCCCACAAATACAACAAAAGCAAAATTCCAAACGTACTGATAAATGCAATGATCTGGCTCTCTGTCAGAGACGACATAAACATCCCGATTGCCAGATACACACATCCCAACAGGAAGAATACCGCAATGGAGCTGTAATCTACCAGAAGATATGCCGTTCCCTGCAGTTTGATCAAAAGCGGGAACAGGCAGAAGATCACATTCGGAACTGCCAGTACTGTCACCATGGCGAAATATTTGCCAAGCACTACTTTTGTCAGACTTACCGGCGCTGTCAAAAGCAGCTGATCTGTTTTTGTTTTCCGCTCTTCAGAAAAACTCCGCATCGTCAGAAGCGGGATCCCGACCAGAAATACGATCAGGGAGCCTGAGAGTGTGTAGGAGAAGTAAGGATACCCCGCATTCAGATTGTATGCCATAAAATAAATTCCCGTAAACATCACCAGAAACGCAATAAATACGCACCCTGTCATAGAATGAAAATAGGACTTCAGTTCTCGTTCATAAATTGCCAGCATTTGTCCGTTCCTCCTCTCCGACTGCATCGTTTTGTGTCAGTTCCAAAAATACTTCTTCCAGGCTTATCCTTGAAGTCTGCAACTCCAACAGAGGACATTCATTTTTTGCAAACGCAAAGAAAAGCGCTTCCCGGATATCACATCCGCCTTCCGTCTGTATTCTGGCACTGCATGTTTTGTCCGCCCGTTCCTGGGTATGGATATTACTGATATGCTCTACATTTAACAATATCGCCCGAACCTCGGCTGCACTGGCTTTTGCCAGAATCTCCACAGTTTCGGTTCCGCTCATCTTTTCCTCCAGTCTGTCCGGTGTATCACTTGCCACCAGTTTTCCCTTGGATATGATCAGAATGAAATCGCACACTTCCCGTATCTCAGCCAGAATATGCGAGCTTAAAATAACGGTATGTTTTTTTGCAAGTTCCCGGATCAGCTCACGGATCTCAATGATCTGCTTCGGATCCAGACCGACTGTCGGTTCATCCAGAATGATGATCTCCGGAAATCCGAGGATTGCCTGTGCAAGCCCCACTCTCTGCCGGTATCCTTTGGACAGATTGCGGATCAGACGCAGCTTTACATCCTCAAGTTTTGCCATTTGAATCACCTCATCGATGGCAGACTCTCTCTGCTGTTTCGGAATCCCTTTTAATTCTGCAGCAAATTCCAGATATTCCATCACCTGCATATCCACATAAAGCGGCGGTATTTCCGGCAGATATCCGATGTGCTTTTTTGCCTCCTTTGGCTCCTTTAAAATATCATGTCCGTCGATCAGTACTTCTCCCTCTGTGGCTCCAAGATACCCCGTCATAATATTCATCGTGGTAGACTTTCCTGCCCCGTTTGGACCTAAAAAACCATAGACCTGCCCTTTTTCAATCTTGAAATTCAGGTGGTCTATGGCCATATGATTTCCGTATTTTTTCACAAGGTTCTTTACTTCTATCAAAATCTCGTCCTCCTACTCCCTGCTTTTTACAGGATTTCCCTGTTTTATAAGATAAGACGATACCAGAACTTTGTGAAGTTTTTGTGTTATAACTGTGATATAGTTTTGTACTTTATTTATGCCTGTTTTCTTTCCTCTTTTTCTGCAAAAATCCGACACCGCCCAGCATGCCTGCTGCCAGAATCAGACAAATGCCCCATTTCTCAGGTCTGATCTGTGACTGTTTCTCCTCCGGGATTTCTTCCACTTTCACGGCCGTTCCGTCTACCTGACTTTTGGGCATATTTCTTTCATACCCTGTAATCTGCGCCCGCACAATTTCGGCGATCAGGTCCTGTCCTGCCTGATCCGGATGCAGTCCGTCCTTCTGGACATGCTCTGTCACCAGTGAATTCGCCAGATCTGCAATCTGATATCCGTACTCGCTGCTTCGCTTTTCCAGAATCCGGTTCATATTCCCGATGATATCCTCCACGACCTGATTCATCGTTCCCGGAAGCTCCATCTGTTTCACCGGATTGTAAATGTTGGTCACTACGATCTGTGCCTCTTCTTTTTTACAGGAAGAAATGGTATCCATAGCCTCTATCCACTGTGTCTCAAATTCCTGATAATCCCAGTTTCCCAGAGCATCAATGATGCGAAAGACTAAAAGCGGATTACTTTTCACATGCTCTGTCACTTCTTTGAGCGCCTCATCCGCACTTTTAAATTTTGTATCCGTATTCAAAATTTCCTGTGCGGTCTTCTTAAATTCATTCAGAAGATCATTGGATCCCATTGTGATCAAAATCACATCTGCCCCGGAAAGACTATCCTGCACTTCCTGACCTTTCAACACCTTTTCGTTGAATTCTCGAGTGGCAAGTCCGTTTTTCGCATAGTTCTGATACAAATATGATTTTCCTGCTCCCTGTGCGATCTCTTCTGCCACAGTCTGTCCATAACAGTAAAGCTCGGGTTTGTTTGCTCCGCAATATCCTTTTGCGATACTGTCACCCAACACTACAATCTGGATCGGCTCCGATGTGGCCTCTTTTGCATAGCTGCATGTCCCAAACACACTCAGAAAACAGACCGCTGCCAGAGCCACTGCCCTGACTGCTGTTTTTCTCATGTCGATCACTTCCTGTCTTTTATTCCATGAAATTCCACTTTACATGACTTCCATGCTCTGTTTTTTTACTTCCAGCTGCCATTCGATCTGCTCTTTTAATTCATTGACATGTGAAATAATTCCCACAAGTCCTTTTTCTCCCGCCAGTTCTTTCAAAATCTGGATCGCCCGTTCTCTTGCCATGTCATCCAGAGATCCAAATCCCTCATCTACAAACATCGTCTCCAGACTCACTGCGCCCGCTGTATTTTGTACAATGTCCGCCAGCCCCAGTGCCATGGAAAGAGATGCCATAAACGATTCTCCTCCGGAAAGAGTTTTTACATCCCGCACCGAGTCATTGACCAGGTCATAAACATCCAGATCAAGTCCTGCCTGCGCCTGACTGCTCAAGCTTCCGATATCCCGGCACTGCAGGATAAATTCCTGTCCGGTCATTCTTGCCAGGCGCACATTCGCCGCATGAATGATCTGCCGGAAATACTGGCGCTGCACATAAGTCTCGAAGTCCAGCTTCACGCTTCCGCTTAGATTTCCATTGGCCGTACGGCTTAGATTCCCCATCATTTCGTATTGGCTGCGCAGCTTTTCGGCATCTGAAAAATCACAAATCAACGCTTTCCTTGCTCTCCGGTTGATCTCATTTCTTGTATGCAGCGTCATACTTTCCTCTCTGCCAAGGCGCAGTTTTTCACGAATGACCATCAGTTCTTGTTCCAGCTTATCGATCGGTGCGATCTGTTTCCCCTCTGTCTGCTGTTTTAATGTCTCATACCGGGACGATACTTCTAAAAGAGCGGTTTCATACTTCTTTAAATTGGCTTCTCTCGCCTCCCGGCTTTTGATCCACTGCTTTGCCTGCTCGTACTCCTCTTGACTTTGAAAGTTCTGTTTTTGAAACTCTTTCCGAAAATATTCTTCCTCGTCTTTGACTTTCTTATTCCAGAGGATCAGCTGGGATTTTTTGCTTTCTGCCTGTCCCAGAATCCGGCTTTTCTCCTGCGTCAGCTTCTGATAATGATCCTGTGCATTTTTGAACGAAGACTGGAGTTTTTTTAAATCTTCTGTAAGCTTACGAAGAGCATTTTCTGCTTCTTTTTCATCAAAATCCGTTTCTGTTTTTCCTTCTTTTTCCAGAAATCCGACAATCATGGACTGTTCTGACTCCAGTCTTCCCTTCACTGCCTGAAACCGTTCCAAAACTTCTGTACGCTCTTTTTCTGCCTGATCCCGCATTGCTTTTGCACGCTCCACCTGCTCTTTTTTTGGTGCGCCTCCGGATAATACCGCTTTTTTCGGATGACTGCAGGAACCGCACACCGGACAGGGTTCTCCCTCCTGCAGCTCTCTTGCAAGAATGCCCGCCTGTTCTTCAAAGTATTTCTGATATAACCGCTCATATCTCTGTGAGGTTTCCTGACATTTTTTCATACAGTCCTGCATATCCTGTTCTGACTTTTGATACTGTTCCTTCAGACTGTGAACCTGTTTCAATTTCGGAAGTATTTCCTGGATCCTGAGGATCTGTTCCTGGATCTTCGGCTCTTCTTTTTTGGAAAGTGCCTCTCTTTCCTGATACAATGCACCTGCGCTTTCCAAATCTTTTGCCTGCTGTTTCAGCTTTTCTTCAAGCTCTTGGGACTCTTTCTTCAGATTGGCGCATTCTGCCTTTGTTTTCTGCAATTGTTCTTCTGCTGCAGCCGCCTTCTCTGCGCGGATTGCTGCATGGATCTGTTTTCGCATTTCTTCCGCTTTGCTCTCCTGCCCCTTCAAGATCTCCAACTGTTCCCCGGTCTTTTTCAGCAGTTCAAACAGATGATTGGTATCCTGTCTGTTTTTCAATTCCATCTGTATCGCATCCGCACGTTTTTCTTCCTGTGCATTTTTCTTCTCCTGACTCTTCTCCTTTGCTTCCCCGGACTGACAGATTATTTCCACACAGTCCAGCACTTCTTTTTGAGGCGGCAGTTGAAGGCTCAGCAGCTGTTCCCAGACATCTCTTCTTTCATCATTCTGTGCAATCTGCACCCGTTCCATTTCCCGCCTGCAGTCCATGCTGTTTTTTTCCAACTGAATGTACAGCTCTTTTGCCTGCTCTTTCAGTGTGTCCTGAATCTTCCAGAAAATCCGTGTATGAAAAATTTTTGAAAAAATCTGCTTTCGTTCTTTTGATTCCGCATGCAAAAGCTTCAAAAAATCGCCCTGTGCGATCATAGCGATCTGGGTAAACTGATTGACATCCAGCCCGATGATCTCCTCTATCTTCAGATCGATCTCCTTTTTCTTTCCCTGAAATTCACTTCCATCCGGAAGAATCAGGCTGATCTTTGCAGTCTCTTTGACAAACTTTATTGTCCCGTCCGCATTCTTTCGTTTGGAAGGACGCAAATATTCCGGATTTCTTCGGACGGTATATTCCTGATCCCGGTACAGAAACTGAAACTCCACATATGTGTCTGTCTCGGAATCTGCATACTGGCTGCGCATCATGTTTCCGTCCCGCTTTCCTCCGCTGGTTCTTCCATAAAGTGCATAGGTTACGGCATCAAAGATGGTTGTCTTTCCGGCGCCGGTATCGCCCGTGATCAGAAAACATCCGTTTTGTATTCCTGTAAAATCGATTCTCTCCACTCCACTGTAGGACCCAAAGGCAGACATCGTCAATTTGATCGGCTTCATCTATTCTTCCTCCATCTCTTCTGCGATCTTGTTCATCACCTGCTGCTCTTCTGCATTCAGCGCTCTTCCCTGCATCTCCTGAAAAAAGTCCCCGAAAATTTCAAGCGGAGATGCCATGCGCACAACTTCCGCATCTTTCATCAGCTTTTGCCTGGTGCGGGAATTATCCATACGTACCTCCAGAATGTGGGAAAATACCTTCTCCAGCTGTTCCTTCGGTCGATATGGATCTGTCTCATCCGTCAGTGTGATACTGACATAGTCCTCTTTCGCTTCCTCAGGAACAGTTTTCAACAATTCCTTTAGTGTTCCCCTGAACTTTTTCACATCCCTAAGCGGATGCAGTGGATAAGTCTCCACTTCCACAGGTGCGCCCTTCTCTTTCAGCGTCACCAGATGCAGAGATTTTGTCTGATTGCACTCACTGACAGAATATTTCAGCAGTGTCCCCGGATAACGCACAAACTCTCTTCCTACCTTCTGGGCGCTGTGCAGATGTCCCAGCGCCGCATAGTCAAATCGAAGAAGCGGCGTAACATCCACATTATCAATTCCTCCCACGGAGAAAATCTCTGAATCACAAGTCTCTGTCTTTTGACCTGCCCCGGTATAAAACTGATGCGTCACAATGACGTTTCTTTTGGTGGTATCAACCAGTTCTCTCTCCAGCAGCATCTGTACTGCCTTACTGTAGCTCTCCGGCATTTCTCCGTCAAACACGGTCCTTACATATCCCGGCTTCAGAAACGGGAGAAGATAAAAACTCCACCTCTCCGTATTCGTCCTGAAGTGTGACTTTTTTGAGAAATTCTTCCCGATTCTGCGGCAGTTTTCCTGCAATGTAAATCCCCTTCTGCCCAAGAATTCCACTGGCATAATCAAGCCTTTGCGCCGAATCATGGTTTCCGCTGATGATCAGGATCGGAATTTCAGGTTTCAGTGCAGAAAGTTCTGTCAAAAAACAGTCAAAAATCCCCACCGCCTCAGCAGATGGTACAGACTTATCATACACATCCCCCGCGATCACGATCGCATCCGGTCTCAGCATTTTGGCATACTCCACCACTTCCCCCAGGATATGCTCCTGATCTTCTTTTAAATTGTACTGATGAAGCTGTCTGCCGATGTGCAGATCTGACAAATGGATAAACCTCATATTTTATTCCCCCTGTATCTATAATTTTAATCCCCGATACCGGTCAAAACATGCGAAGATCTCCTGCGTTCTCGGACGGGCCAGATTGGCAACAGAAGAGGTGCTTTCACAAAGTGCGGCAAGCGACTCCTTCTCAATCTTCTTTTCCAACATTGCCACGACTTCCTGCAAGGTACGTGTTCCATCCAGTAAATGGCGCTGTGCGTATTTTACACAATATCCGAGAGAAGTTACCTGTTCGCTGTCTGTGATCTGCTCCACATAACGCAGATCGATCGTCTCCCGATTGATGGAAATCGCTTCTTTCCCCAAGGTCTTCATTTTGATGCGGTCATTTCCGTTCCACTCCCGTCCCTGCTGTGGTTTTCTTGCAAAATCAGGCTTTTTCGCTTTCTCTTTCGGTCCGCTCAACTGCGGAAACTGTTCTGCTTCTTTTTTCGCCGTCTGCGTGATATCCTTCGGCATGTACCGATCCATCTGCACGATGCAGTCCGCGATATGAAAATAAGCTCCGGAGCTTCCCGCCACAATCACAGTGGAAATCCCCTCTTCTTCATATAACTCCCGGATGCGTTCGATAAACGGCGTGATCGGCTCCATATCCCGGTGAATTACCCTCTGCATCAGTTCATCCCGGATCATGAAGTTTGTCGCGCTGGTATCCTCATCGATCAGCATGACACCTGCTTTCGCTTCCATTGCTTCCACAACGTTTGCAGCCTGAGACGTACTTCCGCTGGCATCCTCTGTATAAAAATGAGTGGTATCTTTTCCATTTGGCAGATCATTGATAAACATGGAAATGTCCGTTTTTTTGATACTTCTTCCGTCTTCTGCGCGAAGCTTGACTGCTGTGGAATCAGTGATCACATATTCTCTTCCATCACCTGCAATATGATTGTACACGCCAAACTCCAACGCCTTCAAAAGAGTGGACTTCCCATGGTATCCGCCTCCCACGATCAGCGTGATCCCTTTTCGGATTCCCATTCCTCTTATCACACCTCTGTGCGGCAGCGTAATTTCCACTTCCATCTCCTCTGGAGACCGGAAACAAACTGCGCTTTTCATCGGACGGGCGGAAACGCCTGACTCTCGCGGCAGAATAGATCCGTTTGCAACAAAAGCACACAATCCCAGCTTTGGCAGTATGTCTCGAAGTGCCTGCTGGTCCTCTGCCAGATCACTGATCTTCTGCAGTCTCTTCGCATCACAGTTTTTATAGTAGAGTGCCTTTTCGACACACTCCGGAAGAAACTCAAAAAAGATCCGGATCCATTCTCTTGCATTGATCGTCCTTCCGTTTGCCGGAAATCCCACTTCCAGACGAATGTGGATATCTCCTGTTTTTTCATCGATCTGCGCCGCACTTCTCTCCAGCACTTCCTGACCGCACCGGCTGATAGAGATCATCCCGCTCTTCCCGGATCCCTTTGCCTTGAATCCAAATTTCTCACAACACTGTCCGAACTGCCGGATCAGCGCATCCTCCAATGCTGTTTTCTGCCATTTTGTCTGATATAACTGCTCCGGAAATCCTGCAATCTTTCCTTTCACCTGAATACTGACCCTGGATGGAGATGCAAACGGATCTCCCTGTACATGGTCAATAGATAGCAGATAGCCCGGAAACTGATACATTCCCTTTGTGTCTTTATAGGCAGGATAACTCCTGTGATCGATCCTTGTCACAAGCTGTCTCAATTCTGCTGCTGTCTTCATACTTTTTATTCCCTCCCATTACAAAAATCCGGACACGATTCTCGTTCAAATCGCATCCGGTTTTTTCTTCATTTCTTTGATTGATTAAACTTCGAAGATCAGATCTCCGTAAGAAGGCATCGGCCATGCCTCTTTGTCCACGATCATTTCCAGTTTGTCGATCGGTCTTCTCAGATTCTCCATTGCCGGGCACACTTCATCGTGGTAGAAATTTGCCTGTACCGGTCCTTCTTCTTTGGCAGCTGCCTGTGCTGTCACCTCTTCCAGACGTGCCAGAGCTGCTCTTGCCTCTTTCAAGAGTACTGTGATCTCCTCAAGTGTCTCTGCCTGTACACTTGCATCCACACCTGCTTCCTTTACCGCAAGTACTGTATCTGCGAGCGTTTTTGTATATTTGATCACTGCAGGGATAAACTGTTTTCTTGCCATATCGATCATCGTACGGGCTTCGATGTTAATCGCTTTTGCATAACTCTCGTACTGGATTTCTGCACGGGATTCCAGCTCTGCTTTTGTAAATACTCCAAATCTCTCAAACAATGTCACTGCTTTCTCTGTCACCATTGCCGGAATTGCTTCCACCATAGATTTGATGTTCGGAAGTCCGCGTCTTTCTGCTTCCTTCACCCAGGCTTCAGAGTAACCGTCTCCATTGAAAATGATTCTCTGATTCTCCATTGCATATTCTTTGATCAGATCATGAACTGCAAGCTGGAAATCATCTGCTTTCTCCAGAACTTCGCAAGCCTCTGCAAATGCCTCTGCCACGATCGTATTCAGAACAATGTTGGCAGATGCGATGGAATCTCTGGAACCTACCATACGGAATTCAAATTTATTTCCTGTAAACGCAAACGGTGATGTTCTGTTTCTGTCTGTCGCATCCTTTGTCAGTTCTGGAAGTGTTCTTACACCAGTCTCCAGCTTTCCGCCTTCCAGACTGTGTGTTGCTTCCCCTGTACTGATCAGCTGATCGATCACATACTTCCAACTGTTCTCCAAGGAATACGGAAATAATTGCAGGAGGTGCTTCGTTTGCTCCCAGTCTGTGATCATTTCCAGGATCTGCTGCCGATTCTCTCAGAAGATCCGCATGCTTGTTAACCGCCTTCAGAATGCAAGTCAAAACAAGCAAGAACTGAATATTCTCATGTGGTGTTGTTCCCGGATCCAGCATATTGATTCCATCATCTGTAATGATCGACCAGTTGTCGTGCTTTCCGGAACCGTTGACGCCTGCAAATGGTTTTTCATGAAGGAGACATTTCATTCCGTGCTCGCATGCGATCCGCTTTAATGTCTGCATTACAATCTGGTTGTGATCTACCGCAATATTCGCTTCTGCATAAATCGGTGCCAGTTCATGCTGAGCCGGTGCCACCTCATTGTGCTGTGTCTTGGAAGAAACCCCTACTTTCCAGAGTTCAATGTTCACATCACGCATAAAAGCAGCGATTCTCTGGCGGATTGTTCCGAAATAGTGGTCGTCCAGCTCCTGTCCTTTCGGAGGCATCGCACCAAACAACGTACGTCCTGTATATATTAAGTCTTTTCTCTGAAGGAATTTTTCTGCATCTACAAGGAAATACTCCTGCTCTGCCCCAACGGATGGAGTCACTTTCTTTGAAGTTGTATTTCCAAACAAACGCAGAAGTCTGAGCGCCTGTACATTCAATGCCTGCATGGAACGAAGCAGTGGAGTCTTCTGATCCAGTGCTTCTCCTGTATAAGAACAGAAAGCGGTCGGAATACAAAGTGTAGCTCCTGCTGCGTCCTGTCTTACAAACGCCGGAGAAGTACAATCCCATGCTGTATATCCTCTCGCCTCAAAGGTAGCCCGAAGTCCGCCTGACGGGAAAGAAGATGCATCTGGTTCTCCTTTGATCAGCTCTTTTCCTGAGAAACTCATCAGCACTTTTCCGCTTGGAAGTGGAGCTGAAATAAAAGAGTCATGCTTTTCCGCTGTCACACCTGTCAACGGCAAAAACCAGTGTGTATAATGTGTCGCCCCTTTTTCGATTGCCCATTCTTTCATCTCATGTGCAATGACGTCTGCTGTCTCTATATCCAGTTCTGTTCCTTCTTCGATCGTCTGTTTCAGCTTCTTGTACACCTTTTTCGGGAGACGCTCCTGCATCACTGTGTCATTGAAAACATTTTCCCCAAAAATATCCGCTACATTGAATAATTCTGTGCTCATAAAACTACCTTCCTTCATTTCACTTTTGTAAACGCATTTTCTAAAAAAGGCATTCCAAGCAAGCTTGGAACGCCTTTGTTCTCATCTACGAGGCTTAGTATACCTCAATCACCGCAAAAAGGCAAGTTAAAATTTCTAACAAATACTTATTACTTACGCTTCTGCTTTTCCAACAGAGCCAAACAGCTCCATTTTTTCTTTTACAGTTGCCATGATTGCATCTGCGCCTGGTTTTAATAATTTACGTGGGTCGAATCCCTTTCCTTCCAGGTCTTTTCCAGCTTCGATATATTTGCGTGTTGCATCTGCGAACGCAAGCTGGCACTCTGTATTTACATTGATCTTAGCAACTCCGAGGCTGATCGCTTTTTTGATCATGTCTTCCGGAATACCTGTACCACCGTGAAGAACCAGTGGCATATCTCCTGTCAGCTGCTGGATTGCATCCAGAGTCTCGAAGCTGAGTCCTTCCCAGTTCTCTGGATATTTTCCGTGGATGTTACCGATTCCTGCTGCAAGGAAATTGATACCAAGATCAGCGATCATCTTACATTCCTGTGGATCTGCACATTCACCTTTTCCTACAACTCCGTCTTCTTCTCCACCGATAGAACCAACTTCAGCTTCCAGAGACATTCCGTGCTCTTTTACAACTGCTACCAGTTCTTTTGTCTTTGCAATGTTTTCTTCGATCGGATAGTGAGATCCATCAAACATGATAGAAGAAAATCCTGCTTCTACACATTTCATACATCCTTCGTAGCTGCCGTGATCCAGGTGAAGAGCAACCGGAACTGTGATGTTCATCTCTTCTAACATTCCCTCTACCATACCTACTACAGTCTTGTATCCTGTCATATATTTTCCTGCACCTTCAGATACTCCCAGGATAACCGGTGATTTGCATTCCTCTGCTACTGTCAGGATTGCTTTTGTCCACTCCAGGTTGTTGATGTTGAACTGTCCTACTGCATAATGACCTGCTTTTGCTTTCTGAAGCATTTCTGTTGCTGATACTAACATATTTTCTCCTCCAATTCTTTGCGCACAGCCGTCTGTGGCAGCGCATACTATAGGTTTCACTCTATGGCTTTCATTATATCTTATCTGCCATTAAAAGACAATCTGTAATTATTACAATAAAACAAAGAATATACACAATTTCTTTGGCAGATTCTGTGATTTTTTTAACAAGACAGGAACCTCTCATTTACACTCCTGTCTTTCCTGTTTAAAAAGCTTCCGCGCCTCTGATATCATCTGTTGAATATGTTCATGCCGATAATCCATTTTATTCTGGCATATAATTTTCAAACGGAGTATAATCTTTGTTTAATTGGGATGTTAAGTTTTATACTATTTGAAATATTCCATTATGAATATGCATATACATTATCTCAATGTTTCTTCTTGATTGGTATTCTTTATGCTATAGTAGAATATCTTACAAACAAGAAAATGTTGTTAGAAAAATTAAACAGATTACATCAATAACTTATATGAGGCAGTAATTCCCTTAAAAGGAGTTACTGTTTTTTCATTCCTTATCGGACGGAGTTCGCCTGCCGCAGGCATGAATTACAGGATACTCGGATGGGTATACTACTTTGAATTCTTTGTGAACTAAGGCTTTTGGGCAAATTATTTGCAGGTTAAATTTGTTTTGATTTTACGCTTGATACCCTACTTGATACCCTGCGCATAGACATGGTTTCTTTAAAAAGCTTTTTGTACAACACAGTTTCCCACTGGAAGACAAAAAGACAATCAAACGATTATATAGAAAAATAAACTTGAATACCGTTCATGAAATGGTCGGTCATACAGATGAACGAACAACTTTAGGAAACTATTGCTTTGACCGCAACACGGAAGTAGAAAAGGCTAATTTAATCGAAAAAACTTCAGCTTGCTAAAGTGTAATCAAGTGTAATCAAAAATTCAATCACAATTTCATACATCCACCAAGCACCAAGAAAATTTTTAAGGCTTCAAATCCCTTGAAAACAAAGGCTTTTAGGCAAAAAAATATCCGCAGAACTCTTCTGCGGATACCCTTTCAAAAGTGACTCCAAGGGGAATCGAACCCCTGATTCCAGCGTGAGAGGCTAGCGTCTTAACCGCTTGACCATGGAGCCATGTCCTCATCACTGCTTCAGTGATGACCGAGTTATATATTAGCATAGCTCCATAGGAATTGCAACCCCTTTTTTGAATTTTTTTTAGTTTTTTTCTATTTTTCTGAAATTTCTTCCGTTTCCAGCCCTACTTCTTCCAGAATCTGTGTATTCTCGATTCTTCCTTTCACAGACAACTGCTGGATCATCTGGGATTTTACCATAATCCGCATCCCCTGCTTCCAGTTACGGATATCGACACAGTCATGTTCTCCGCCAAACTCTCCATCCAGCGTCCAGGGAATCTCCTCAATCGATTCGAACTTCACTTCTTTGGCTTTAAAGGAATACATATGAGCAGAATCAATCTGCTTGATTAAAAGAGAGGCCACGATCTCATTCAGCTCGATTGGATTTTTCGGAGTCTTGATCAGTGTCACTTCAAATTCTCCGTCATCAAAGATGATCTCTTTTCCGACAATCCCCTTGAATCCTCCGACAGAACGTGAATTTGTCACCATTCCGAATACAAAATCATCCTCTATTGTCTCTCCGTCATGTGTAATCTTAATATGATAAGACGGAATATTAAACAGACGTTTTGTTCCCTCCAGCACATAGGCCAGATGACCCAAAACATTTTTCACACTCTGTTTTGTCTCATAAGAAACATCTGTAAACAGACCAAATGCGGCTATATATACAAAATAATCGTCATTGAACACTCCTACGTCACACGGGAAAGGAACCCCGTTTGCCGCCGTATCTGCGGCTTCCAGCAGATCCTTCGAAATGTGCAGGCTGTTTGCAAAATCATTGGTCGTTCCCGTGGGAATATATCCGATCGGGACCGGGTCTTTACGTCTCGCCATTGCAGTCACAACCTCATCCAGAGTCCCGTCTCCTCCGCTGCACACAACCACATCATAGCTTTCGGTATAAGATTCTGCCTTTGCCATGGCATCATGATAACACTGCGTCGGATATACGGTCACCTCATATCCGGCTTTTACAAAAATATCCAATACATCTGATAACTTTGGTTTTAATACCCCTGTTCCCGCATTCGGATTGTATATGAACAGCATCTTTTTCATATTGCTCTCTCCCGTCTTTCTATTCTTGAAAGGGCTGTGCCTACGCACAGCCCCCTTTACTACATCATCTATTTTGTCTTTTTCAAAAAAGTCTTAATTCCTTCTGCAGCCTTTTCTTCATCTTCGCCTTCCGCAACAACTGTCACTTCATCACCTTCCTGAAGAGCAAGACTCATCATTCCCATAATACTTTTTGCATTGATCTTTTTGTTGTCCACCTGAATGTAGACTTTGCTGGCGTACTGGCTTGCCTCCTGTACCAACAAAGCAATCGGTCTGCCTTCAATTCCATCTTCATGCCCTACAATAACCGGTGTTTCAATCATAATAATCCTCCTTGTTTTGCCTTTCCTTTTCTGCCAGATCACTTAATTTTCTTAATCTGTGATTTACCCCGGATTTGCCGACAGGCGGCGATAAGAGTTCCCCTAACTCTTTTAATGTTGCATCCGGATGTGAAAGACGTGCATATGCCACTTCTCTTAGTCCCTCTGCCAGTTTTTCAAGCCCCATGTTATCCCTGAGATACGTAATATCTTCCAACTGCTTTACAGCTGCAGAGACGGTCTTGTTAATATTGGCAGTTTCACAATTCACCTTACGGTTCACTGTATTGCGCATATCCTTTAAGATTCTGATATTCTCCAGTTCCATCAGAGAAACATGCGCTTCCATAATATTTAAAATATCTGCTATCTGATCGCCCTCTTTTAAATACACTACGTATGGCTTTTTCCTTCGTACGATCTTCGCATCCATGGAAAAATCACACATCAGTCTCTGAATCTGCTTTGCCATCACATCCGAATCGCACACAATCTCAAAATGATAGGATTTATTCGGATCACTCATGGAACCAGCCCCAAGGAAGGCTCCCCGCAAAAACGCACGACGACAGCATGGCTGCTGTACAATAAGGGGACTGACAATATGAAACTCTTCGAATCCACCTCTGTGCTCCTCCAAAAGCTTTGCTGCCTGAAGGACACGCAGTGCATCTTCATGCCGGACTATCATCACAGAATAGACCGCACTTTGTTTCTCTATATTCCTTCGGATAGAGATATCAGCTTCTATATTAAATGTTTTTCGAATCAATGTAAAGACTTTTCTTGCAACAGCCAGATTTTCCGTATTGATTTTTACTCCGTACTGATTAAAACTGTTGATCGTCACTGCTCCGCACATCCCGATCAATGCTGCGATTTCTGCAATCTGACAGTGTCTTGCGCTGCTCCACTGCTGCGAAAGCTCTTCTTTTACTTTCCCTGAAAATGACATCGTGTATACCTGCTATTTTCCCTTTCTGATGGCATCCTTCTCAATATCTCTGTGTTCAATGCGAACCCCGTAATTCTCCCGCACTTCCAGGTACTGATACAATGCGTTGGCAAGTGTAACGGAACGGTGTTTTCCGCCGGTACACCCGACTGCAACAACAAGCTGGTTCTTTCCTTCCAGAATATAATTCGGAATCAGAAAATCCATCATCTGGCTCAATTGCCTGAAAAACTCCTGTGCCTTATCACTCTTCATCACATAATCTCTGACCTCTGCCTCATTGCCGGTCTTTGCGCGTAATTCTTCTATATAATAGGGATTCGGAAGAAACCGGACATCAAATACAAGATCCGCATCCTGTGGAATACCATACTTAAATCCAAAGGACATTACCGTGATATACAGATTTTTAAAATCATTGCCCTTTACAAAAATCTTTTCCAGTTCCACGCGAAGCTCTCTTGTCAGCATTTTGCTCGTATCCAGAATAAACGTCGCGCGAATCTTTAAAAATGCGATTTCCTCCCGCTCTTTGGCAATTCCTCTGTCAATATGTCCCGCTCCTCCCAGAGGATGCTGTCTTCTTGTTTCTTTATAACGCTTCAAAAGGACATCATTTCCGGCATCCAGAAACAAGATTTCATAATGGATCCCGCTTTCATCCAGTTCTTTTAAGTATCCCTCTAACCCCCGAAATGCCTGTCCGCCTCTGATATCGATTCCCACTGCCGCCTGATTCAGCTTGGAATCCGGCATGGCGATCATCTCTGCAAATTTAGGCAAAAGCGGCACCGGAAGATTGTCCACACAAAAGTATCCCATATCCTCCAACATCTTCAGCGCTGTAGATTTTCCAGCCCCCGACATTCCTGTAACAATGACAAACCTCATAATTTAAAATTCTCCTATCCGTTTCACTTCTGTCTCCAGATGTACTCCAAACTTCTCTTTCACGGTCTCCTGTACGTGCTCGATCAACGCCAGAACATCCTTTGCAGACGCATTACCGCGGTTGATCACAAATCCTGAATGCTTCTCGGAAATCTGGGCATCCCCAACCGAATAGCCTTTCAGTCCGCTGTCCTGAATAAGCTTGCCCGCAAAATAGCCTTCCGGTCTCTTAAATGTACTTCCCGCACTGGCATACTCCAGTGGCTGCTTTGTGATTCTGCGCTCCTTCAGGTCATCCATATACGCTTTGATTTCCTCAGGATTGCCTTTTTCGAGTGCGATCGTTGCGCCCAGAACTATATACCCTTTTTTCGCCACAACACTTGTTCTGTAACCCAGTTCCAGTTCTTCCAGAGATAAGGTCAAAAATTCTCCTTCCGGAGTCAGTACATCCGCACTTTCCAGTACATGCTTCATCTCTCCGCCATACGCCCCGGCGTTCATCATCACTGCTCCGCCAAGAGTTCCCGGTATCCCGGATGCAAACTCAAATCCGGTCAGACTGTTTGAAAGTGCCTGTGCTGCAATCTTTGACAACAGGGCTCCCGCCTGCGCATAGATCTTATTTTCCTCTGTCCGGATCTCATTCATCCGTTTGCAGATCTGGATCACAACTCCCCGATATCCTTTATCTCCTACCAGAAGATTGCTTCCATTTCCTAATATATAATATGGAATCTGTTCTCTCTTACAAAGAAGCAGAATCTCTCTTATCTCATCCTTTGACTGCACTGTCACAAAATAATCCGCCGGACCTCCGATACGAAATGTCGTATGCTTCTTCATCGGCTCATCTCTCAATACATTCTCTTCCCCTGAAATCTTACATAATTGTTTATACACCCTGTGCTCATCTCCATTTCTGTTCTTGTTTTTCTTTCACCATCATACAACAACCTTCCCGCAAAGTAAAGCGTACATTCGCACATTCCTCCCTCCCCATTGCTTGCAAAATCCGGCAAAATGATGTATAGTAATAAATACCTGTATATCAATAGAGGGAACATTTTTAACAAAAGGAGTGAACAACACAATTGGACTCGAGTGATACTTTCCAATTTATAATTCTTGTTATCTTATTATTACTATCGGCATTCTTTTCATCTGCAGAAACTGCACTGATGACAGTCAACAAAATCCGACTGCGTTCTCTTGCAGATGACGGCAACCGGCGTGCAGCTTTGGTGCTGGATACAACCGAAAAGCATACTTCCAAAATGCTGAGTGCCATTCTGATCGGTAATAATATCGTCAATATTTCCGCATCTTCCTTATCAGCAACACTGGCTTATTCATTCGGCGGTTATATGGTAAGTATTGCAACTGCGATCCTGACGGTTGCGATTCTGGTATTCGGTGAGATCACCCCGAAGAATTTTGCCACGATACATGCAGAGAAGGTTTCTCTTGCTTATATTCCGATTATACGCTTTTTCATGTTTATTATGACTCCGATCATCTTTTTGATCGATTTATTTTCCAGAGGCTTTATGTTTCTGCTTCGTGTAGATCCAAATGCCAGAAATAATGCGATGACAGAAGACGAACTTCGAACGATCGTGGATGTCAGCCATGAGGACGGCGTCATCGAATCTGAAGAAAAAGAGATGATCTACAACGTGTTTGATCTCGGAGACGTAAAAGCAAAAGAAGTCATGGTTCCGCGTGTCCACGTTGCATTTGCCGATGTGAACAGCAGCTACCGCGAACTCATTGAGATTTTCAAAGAATATAAGTTTACGAGACTTCCGGTATACGAAGATACGACCGACAACGTCATCGGTACCATCAATATGAAAGATCTGCTTCTGTTTGAAGATAAAGCAAACTTTCAGGTACGCAACATTTTGAGAGAAGCTTACTTCACCTATGAATATAAGAATATTTCTGAGCTTCTGGTTGAAATGCGCGATGCCAAGTTCAATATTGCCATTGTACTGGACGAGTATGGAGAGACTGCGGGTATCATTACTCTGGAAGATGTTCTGGAGGAGATTGTAGGTGAGATCCGCGATGAATACGATGAAGCAGAAGAAGAGCTGATCCAGAAAGTCAATGATCAGGAATATATTGTAGAAGGTTCTATGAATCTGGATGACCTCAATGACAATCTCGGAACAGAACTGGAATCTGAAGATTATGACTCTCTCGGAGGATTTATCATTGAGCATCTGGACAGACTTCCGGAAGTTGGAGATCATATCACGACTGAAGATCAGATTCGCCTTGTAGTCGAAAAACTGGACAAAAACCGTATCGAAACTGTTCATGTGTATCTGCCTCCAAAAGCAGATTCCGGACTCGAGGAAAACGACAACTGATTTTAATACTACAAAGGACGACTGGTTTTGAACAATCATTCCAAAACCAGTCGTCCTTTTTCCCCAATGTAATTTCCATCACAACAGAAAGGATGTATACGATGAAAGATTTATCTGATTTCTGCCCTGAATTTCAGGAAGCAGCTGCTTATTACGCAAGTTTAAACACACCTTCCGACCAGGCGATCCTGGTGGAATTTTTACGGGAGACCCAGGATATCTTTGGCTGTATCCCCAATGATGCCAAAGAACAGATTGCATCGATCATGCAGGTAAAGCCTGCCCTGATCGATACTCTCATCCGGCTTTATCCGAGTCTTTCCAGCCAGACTTATCAAAAAGAAATTATTTTGTGTACGGGAAGCACCTGCAGCAGCAAACAATCTGCCCTGCTTTTAAGAAAACTGGAGCAAAAGCTTCAGATCCGACAGGGAGAGGTAACTTCTGACGGCACTTACCTTCTGCGTACTCAAAAATGTTTTAAACAATGCGGACAAGGTCCTAATATGAAAGTCGGTGATAAGATGTACCACCATGTAACTGCCGAACTCATCGATCAGCTGTTTTAGGCCTGCTGTTTTCAGGTGCTGACGATCACAGTCGGATATCCGGCTCTTTTGAGCATCTGCTCCATCCTTGCCGCATCTTCCAGTGTAATATAATTCCCCACTCTTACACGGTAGAGGCGATCTCCTTCCACAATATAAGCAGGAAAATCCTGTTCTAACAGTTCTTCCAGCAGGTTCTGTGCATATCTTTCGTTTCGGTATGCACCAACCTGTACTTCATATCCCGGAGATTCTACCTCATGATTCGACTCCAGTGTATCCAGAATTCCATAAGCGATCGCCTGTGCGATTTCTTCAAAATTTTCGTCAAACAATTTGTTGTCTACATCTGAATTGATGAATCCAACCTCCACCAGCACTGCCGGCATTTTCGTTCTCTTTAAGACAACCAGGTTCGGTCTTGCCTTTACCCCAAGATTCACAAATCCGATATCTTCCAGCTGTTCGTTGATGTTTTCTGCCATCTTAAGCTTAATCCCTGATTTGTCATATACAAGACTCTCTACCCCTGATACTGCATTGTCTGAAGGAAACGAATTTCTATGAATAGAAACAAAAAAGTCTACTCCTGCATTGTTTGCTTCCATTGCCTTCTGATAAGGAGATTCATACACATCTGTCGTACGGGTGTACTGCACATCCAGGCCATGAGCCTCCAAAATCTCTCCCACCGCCAGCGTCAGACGAAGGGTATCATCCTTTTCTTTCCGCTCTTTATAAACTGCTCCCGGATCTCTTCCTCCGTGTCCGGCATCCAGCATGATTGAATATGGCATATTCTATTGATTTCCTTTCCTGTCCGTTCTGTAATAGAATATGCAGATTCTGATACAAAGGTGCAATCAATAATGCCTTTCTGACATACTCAGCATTTTCTCCAAAAAATGTTCGAACTCTACCGAGAACAAGTCCATCACTTCCTGATAAATCTGGGCCTTCATCTCACAGGTACTGGAGCTGCATATGGAATCCTTTTCCCTCTTATGCTCCTCCTGCTGCATTCTGAAATACAGTGTTTTGAGCAGATTGGAATTTTGTGTATGTTCACAATCCAGATACAGTTCTACTATATCACGTTCTCCTTTGGTCAAAGCCACTTCAAATGCATGCCGTATTGCTCTTTCTACTCTGGAGGCCGTCGTTTCGTGCAGGCGGGCAATCTCAAAATATAAAGAGCAGATTTTTCCGTCAGGATAATAAGGATCCGTATCAAATAATTCTATCGCATCACAGATATACGTAAATCCTTTTATGCTGGCTGGTACCCCCATTTGAAGAAGTACATCGATTGTCTTGTCTCTCATTTTTCTAACCCTCTCGTTTCTTGCTCGCACCACCACAATGTATCTCCAGTCTACGCCATATCCCTGTAAAAGTCAACAAATTTCTTGTAACATTTTGTTGACTTTATATGATTCTTGCACTATACTTGTTGCTATAAATCGAAATAGGAGGATGTCTGTATGAAAATCGGAAATCAAATACGTCATCGTCGCACAGAACTGAATCTTTCCCGTGGAGAACTTGCTAACAAGATTCAGGTAACCCCATCGGCAATTGCAAATTATGAGAATGGTATTAGCTACCCAAAACCGGATATTCTGGTTGCACTCATGAATGCCTTGGAAGTTGATGCCAATTATCTATACCGGGATTATCTTTCACCCAGGACAATTCAGCGTCTTTATAGAAATGTCCTAAGGCCAGAAGAAAAAGAGTCCATTCTCAAATATCGCGAACTTTCTGAAAGCAGAAAAAGTCTCGTTCGATTAATCATTGATGAAGAATATAAACGCATGAACCAAAGCGAATATATCAATCTTCCGTTTTACCGCCCCGGCATTCGTAAAGCACACTCCGGTTTTCTTTTTCAGGACACCAATCAAACTATTCGAGTCCGCAGAGAGCATATTCCCAAAGACAGCGATTTCTGCTTTCGGGTTCTGATTGACCGCTATCAGCCGGTATTTCAAAAAAATGACATTATGGCAGTTCAGCGTATCAATGCCTCACACAATGAAATCGGGCTTTTCTGGTTCAATGGTATCTACTATATCCGGATTCTCTCTCAGGAAGGCAGCATCCGCAGGCTTCGTTCTCTCAATGTGATTGATCCTGATATCGTAGTCAATGAACAGGAGCAGCTGCAATGTATCGGTAAAATCCTGGGAAAAGTTTACGGAAGCTATGAGATTTGCGGAACTTGTGAAGAAGATGAGACAATACCCGAACACGAGATTGAAATCCAATAAAAAACGCAGACATCGTACTCGACGTACTAGTTACGTACGT
>ENA-OQKD01000064-OQKD01000064.1-human-gut-metagenome-genome-assembly--contig:-NODE-64-length-28211-cov-6.768338_pt1 | contig 28211 bp, 24 predicted proteins | sample MGYA00242775_ERZ504792 | MGnify/ENA primary metagenome ERZ504792 (study PRJEB26092, sample SAMD00036401) | human gut metagenome | host: Homo sapiens | study: EMG produced TPA metagenomics assembly of...
CGCTATTGCCATTACTTCGTAAGGGCAAGACGAAAGCTGTTAGTAAAGACAGTTGGGTAAAGGGAACGGGAGGTTGGCGTGTCCTTATGTGGAGACATAATTAAATACTTATTGAAGCATTAATATCCAGTCAAAAAAACGCTTTCCCTTCATTCTCATAATTTCCTCTATTACCATTATTAACTGAATCTTGTGCTACTTTTATAGCCTCCTCAGTTTTATTCATATGAATATACGCTAAACACTTTAGTATTTCCTTATCCATACCATTTTCATAATTGATAATATACTCATCAACATCATACTTTTCCATGAAATTACGACTACATTTTTCCACCAATCCAACAAGATATTCTGCTTGTTCCTCATATTTCTCCGCAAGGTCTACTTCCCCCTTTTTCAACAAAACCGAAGGAGCCTTAAAAGCACCACATGCCCTTAGCGAATCATTTTTTTTACTATTAGATTGCATTTGCATAATCTTCCAAAAAATATCGTCATAATCATAATTTTTTATATAAATTCTATAAATTAATTTCTGCGAATTTATAATAAGGAAATCGCAATGGATAAACGCCTTATCTATTACCCTGTAAATGGTGTTTGCCTTTGCTTTGTATCCTCTGCTATCCGAGGAGACGTATATCGCACTAATTAATTGCTTTTGCTGATTTTTATCTAATTTCATCTGTTTCCTCCTGTGAAACACAATATTGTATCTTTATACCCAGTTCAGCAACTTGATTTTGAACTGATTGTAAAAATTTTTCTGCATTAACGGTTAAATTATATAAGAAATGAATCTCTATAACTCCATATACTATTTCTTCTCCTTTGTAGATTTCTTCATATTGCTTCTCTTCAAGAAAGGTAATATATACATTAATCTTTCTTTGCAACATCATCAGATGCTGATATTCATCACTCCAATCTAAATGGTCAGCTATCAATAAAATTATCCCATTCTTATCATTAGTTAATGCAACACCATCTATCGTTTTATTATCAACTACCGACATAATGCCTCCTACTCTGGTCGAATTATTGTTACTTTTGTACCTGACGGAATTTGGTATCCACCTGTGAATATGCCTTTTCCTTTTCCAACAACAGTTGCCCCACTTTCAAAAATCTCTGGAAATGCTATTTTTTGATTATTTGTTAACGGTGCTGCCAAAGATGATTTAAATTCATTTATTACAACATTTCCATTTGCATCCAATCCAATTGCATCAACTCTTGTTCTAACACCAGAAGATGTTTTAACGGTAATCTGCTCAACTGCATTGTTATTTTTAGAACTAAATTTAGCAAATTCTTGTTGTTCAAAAACTCTTCCATTTGCCCTATTTTGTGCTAATACATCAGCTTTACTGCCACTCTCTACAACTTCTGCAACATCATCTAGCTTATTCACTTCTACATTACTTAAAACTTTTTCACCTAAGGCAATGTCATCGGAGTTCTTGAATATCGTTGTATGGCTTAGTTCTTCAATATCCACCTTTCTCGCCACATCTCCAATTTCCGATACTGAACTATTCGCTGGGTTTCCTGACAAAACTCCTTCTACCACATTGCTTCCCAGCATTGCCAATATACGGCTGTCTGTACTTTGATAGATTGCATCATAAGCTTTATCTTCTGCCACATTGCCAATCAATATCCTTCCACCATCTACGGCGATAGTTTTAAATTTTGCAGCACCTGTTGCCCCTTTTAAAATACCACTCATCGGTAATGCCATTGCCGAAATCATAGTACTGGCATTTCCTATAGTATAATATAAATCCGGATTTCCTGCAAACAGTGTATCACGGATAGGGTTTTCTGCCATTGTAAATCCGTCCCCGGAAAAGCCAAGGGATATATTATTCATTCCTTCTGTTGCGTTCGATAATCCATATAAGGTAGATGTTCCTCCTACAATAGCCCCTCCAAGCACAATAGGGGCAGCCGCACCCGCTGTTGCGAAAATCAATGCTGTTCCCACTGTTGCGGATACGATGCCTGCAAGAAGCTGTTTCAATCCTTCTGCTTTCCTATCATCAGCAAGTTTATCGTTCATTTTATCTTCAAACTTTTTCATTGCCTCTTCGTACTGAGCCATGTTCTGAGCTACAAAATTTCCACTTTCTTCATAGCCCATCTGCAGCCTTTGATATGCCGGCAGCATTGCAATAGAACCAGCCTGATAATTAGTTACTGATACAGCAGAGCTTCCTGTTCTTGCTATCAGAATAGACCTTATAGACTCCATCATGGAGTCCATATTCTGTGTGTCATTTTGATGCGTTTCCTCATAATCACCAATGTCACTGTTTAAAGTTTTAACACGACTTTCCATCAACTGATAAGAAAGTACTAATGCCAAACCTGAAGGCTGGACAACTGAAACAATATCACTAACACTGGAAATGACGCTATTAATTTCTTCCCGTAAATTTTCAAAGTCCTCCCGTCCATTCTCCAATACTTGCTGTTGTTCCTCCAATATTTCTTGTGGAATCTCAGCCTCATAAGAAGAATCAATTCCATAATATCCCTCTGCATATACCGAAAGACGTACCTGAAACTCAGTTAAGAGTTGCTGTAGTGATCCAATCACAGGAATATGTACTTCTTGTATATAATTCTGTATGCTTTTCCCGGTTTCCCCTTGGATGCATGGTGTTACTACAATCGTTTCTAATGCCTGATAAACCGTCTCTAATTGTGTTCCCCATTCACTCAACTGGCTAATCATCTGATTTTGTACTTCCAACAACTCTTCAATTTTCACATGGTATCCCATAACACACCTCCTCCTTGGGTGCTTCTTTTCAAATTCTATATGTTCCAACCGCTAAATGTCTATCGTTTTATTAAGGATTGTTCTGCATAAGTCATACAGGTACTGACATCTTGTAGTTTTCCCACATCTTCCTGCAATAAAGTTTTATAACTTCCAAACAGTTCTGATAAAGTCTGATAGGTTTCTAAAAATGCTGCTAAAGATTTCATATTTCCTGTAATTTCCGGTTGTTCTTTACTTTTTTTAATACCTTGGCTGGCTACAGATAACGCTGACACATTCGAATTATAAGTTAATTTATTTAATTCAATCATTGACAGTCCCCCTTACCTAATTAAGCAATGTTTCAATATAATTTCCCAAAGAGTTAATCTGACTTTTTAGCCAGCCAATCACTCCTTCTTGATCATAAATCTGATTTTCCAATCTTGTGATTTCATCCATAGTCGCATCTACGGCTTGATCAGTTTCATCATAATATGTTTGATAACAAGGTTTAAGCTGTTCCTCAGCAATTCCTTCATACTCTTCTTTATTAGATCCTTTCCAACTGCTACATGAAAGTTTTTGCGTAATGTCAAATTTCTCCGACTCTATATTGAGTTTATAAGTCTGCAGTTTCTGTTTTGCACCTTCCAAACGCTCAATTTTCTTTTCTAATCCCTGAATTTCATTTTGACACTCTGAAATCCTATAGTTTGCTTGATTAATTTCATATTTTGCAGATGAAATAGCAGCTTGATTTTTATTTGCCATGAATCACACCTCCCTGTCCAGAAAGCAAAAGTTTTATGACTCATTTTCTATTTTTAATAATCCATCCAAATGTTCTTTTAAACTTTTTTGCATTCTGAAAATCATCTTCATCTTGAAACCCTTTTTTGAATTACTTCTTCAATATCCTCGTGGTTTAGATATAACACGTTTTCTCCAATCAAGCCTTCTGGATAAGTACAAGCAACATAATCAAAATATTTTTGCTCTCCCTTGAAAATTGCTACAACACCTCTTCCAATCAAAACAAGCTTTTTACACTTCCTTTTACAATAATTACAGAACCTAATGGTAAAAACTTTTCTTCTTTCATTGCATTCATACCTCTCATATTTAAAATAAAACAGAACGTTTCTTAATTATTTAGAAAATTTCATTCGCATTAAAGTTATTCCTTCATCAAGTAAACTCATATCATTCGCATGTGACACATCATATTCTCCAATTTTTTCGTTAATGTCTGTCAATGTAACCATAAGTGTATCAATTTTCTCTGGAACTTGAAACTCGATGGAATAACTGAATAAATCATCTACTTTACTAAGTTCATCTACGATATTCTCATAAATGTCAGTATAACTTTCTTTATATAAGTTTAATTGTTTCTGCTGTCTTTCTAACACATCTTGTTTAATAATTGCTGTATTTGACTCCTCAAGTTCCATAAATCCTAGTACGTATTTAGAATAATTTTCTTGGAATAGATCTAGAAGAGCTTCTATCTCTGTTTTTATTGGCATATGAATATTTTTTATGTTATCTTTTAATTTTGTACCAGCTTCACCTTGCAATTCGTTTGTATCTCCTAAAACTTCCAGAGTTTTTCCAACCTCTTGTAGCTCTTCTTTCCAACGCTCAATTTGTTCCTGCGATTTAAGCTGTAAGCTTAAAATTTCTTCCATTCTAAGATAATATCCCACATTCTTCCCCCTCTCTTATAATATATCTTTTTCTTTAAGAAGCATAAGTTTTCCCGCTTCTCTATAAGAGTCTGCACTTGCTATAAGAAATGTTTTATACATTTTCATCAAATGATCCAGGTTCTGATATGTTTCTGTCATATTGTTAAGAGATATAAGTTTACTTTCCATATCCAAATGCCCATAAGTACTTGTAATCCTCCCCGCTTTCTTTTTGAAATCATTTACTTGTCTAAAATATGGATTTTTAAATAGTGCAATAAAATCCACACCTGCTGCCGCCCATTTAGAAATTCCTCTTTCAATGGAATCCCAAATTTCCATTCCTATATGGACGCCATTTTGAAATGTATCTATAAAGTACTTGCATACTTTCTTTCCAAATTCCTTTGTATTTTCGGATTCTTTTGCCAAAAGAAAAAGATTTATTAAGAAGATTCCATCTACAGCCAAATTCCGTACTACTCCAGGGGCTTCATTTTCTATTTTTCTTATGACTACACCAACCGTTTTTGCAAAGTCATCCATCTTACCATTTTGGAAAAATTCTGTATCGTGTTCCATCATCCAGCGCCAGACAAAACCGGTATCATGTTTTTGAAACAGAGCGCCATCTGTCAATTTTTCCAAATCATATATTTCATAAACCCTATCGTCTGTTCGTATAGATTGGAACATTTCATCTGGCATTTGATTAAGTAAATTTCCGATAAAAGACCATTGATAGTGTTTCACATGGGAAGCCATATTATCAATTTCTAAAGCATGTGACAAAAGATATTCATCGGAGTATCCTGGTCCGTCCAAATTGTAAATCGTTCCCACTTTGTTCTGCATGTTTGCAGGCACTGTAATTCCAGCATGCTGTGACAGATTTCCACCTAGAGAATGCCCCGAAAAATCAAATGTTGTATAATTATCCCCATATTTTTTATTCATATCTTTCACAAAGTTCTGTGCTGCTTTCTGCTGCTCCGTTAAAATATTATTGAATAAAGCGATATCTGCATTGATCCAGTCTTGACGTAGCTGATGCGTAGTGTCACTTTCACTTCCTCGGAAACCGAATATCGACTGGCCTTCTCCACAATCAATCATGCATCCATAAAATCCCGAATTTGCATTATCATCTTTTACTTCCACAATCTCCCACTGTGCATACTCTGAATTTTTTATCTCCCCTATAAATGCCTTTGCTTCCTCTAAACGCATCTGTTCGTATTCACTTAACTTTGTCGTTTTTGGATCTTTATTTCCATATACTCGATTAATATATTGTTTTTTATACTAGGTGACACTCTAAAAATATTTTCCAACGTTGCTGAACCGTATCTATCTACCGCGTCCTTTATATCATCATTTTCAATATTCATATATGCTATCTGTGAAGCCACAAGTGCATCTTTATCTGTTGTCGAACCCATATACAACGCCTTCCTTTTATTTATATTTTTCCTGCTCTTTTCCCTGTTTTGCTGCTTTGAACACCTCTAAAGAATCATCAAATACCTTTGAACCACTCCGCATAATCGTTCCAAAATAAGGCTGCTCTTCAATAGCTTTGTCTAAACGACTTCCTCCATTTCTAGGTGCACTTGTCTCCAATACTTTTTCTGCCTGCCGAAAGTTCTTTTTGTCTAGGTAATAAATATAAAGTAGTGCTTCCCCACCCAGCTTCTCTCGAAACAATTCCTCGTACATTTTATACTCCTCTTCATCGGTCTTATCCATCATTGTCGTAGCATCTATATAAATACGTATAGCCCCCAAGGTTCTTTCATCCGGATTACCTGCATAATTACGTAGATTAACGTAGTTTTCCCAATTGGAGACTTCTTCTACAGGCATATTTTGCCATTTTTCCCACTCATCTTCTTGTGACCAGATACGTCCTTGGATATAGTATCTTTTCGCCACTTGTGAAATCACTTTTTCTGTTTTTTTCTCCATCTGCTTTGCTAACAGACGTTCCACATACCCATCTCCAAGAGGGCCTACTTCTAGTCCAAAATCTTCTGTATAAAAATAGCTTCCTTCAAATGGATGTTTTGGATCACTTTTTGCAATACATGTTGCATAAATTGCTCCATTATCTGATGGTAACAGTTTAGGTTGATTCCAAGACAGTACTTCAAATTCTTCTCCGTATTTTTCCTGTAAATGACTCTCTATCGCTTTTGTTATAACTTCTTTTTTCGTATCCATTCCACATCCTCCCAACATCATGATTAAGAAAAGACTCACTAATAGTGCTGATTTATATCCTCCTCTTTTCAAACCGATTCCCTCCTATCTGTGGCACTTTTCTAATGAATAGTTACACGGCTTTTGCTAATTTAGTAGTTTTGTAAGCCAATTATCCAAATCATTAAGTACCATCTTCAATTGTCCAATGATGCCTTCATGCTCATATCGTTTGTTCTCCAATTGTGTAATTTCATCATTCAATGCATCTTGTAAGCTATCTACATCCTGTTTGAAAGCATCACAATCTTCCAATACTTTTATTACTTCCCCATCAAAAGACTCTCTATTGCTTCCACACCATGTAAAATAATTCATAGATTCAATAGTTCCCGCCATGTTACTGATTGTCGTACCTATTTCTTCCTTTTTTGCACTTACTGCATCCCTTGCACTTTTAAGTCTTTCAATTTTTTCTTCTAAACTTTCGATAGTGATTCTGTTATCTGCTATTTGTGCATTACATTTTGATATTCTTTGCTTACATTCAGCAATTTCTGCCCCATTTTTATCCTTATCCATAAAATTCTCCCTAATATTTTGGAACCCGCACTTTAACATAAGCTCCATTATGGAACAATAAACCATCTTTAAACTGTGGAAGTTCCTTGGCTGAATTAATCGGGAATATTGCTGTTGTTCCCTGATTTCCAAGAAGTAAACCTTCTGTTGTGTTTTTCGCAAATTTCGTCACTTCGTCAAATCCTTTCATCTTTCCGGAATGTGCAGTCAAAATGATACTGATACCAACACCTGCTGCCTCATTCAGAATAGGAGCCAAAGTTATCGCCTGTGTTTTGGTCAATTCCACAAAATTATCCCAATCGTCTACAATCAAGCTAAACGGCTGCAATTCCCGGCAGATTTCCTTTGGATTTAACGTCGGATCCATTTCTAATGATTCCTTGACTTTTTGATTTCTTTCTGTGATCTCTGCCTTGAGTGCATCTATGAGCAGCGGCACCATTGCCTGATTTTCTATATAAACAACTTCTTCTGATGTTTTATAGGAATAAAGTTCCATAGCTTTGGAATCTACCAGATAGATTTTTCCTTTTCCCAGCATCTGATCAAGAACGACCTTCAATACGTTTGTCTTACCTCTTGCTGCTTCACCAAGAATCGTAAATGGTGTATTTCCAAGCTGGAATCCGCAGGCACACACAGCTTCTTTTTCGAGCCCAACATAAATATCCTGCTCTGTATGAGGATATTCTTTCATATCTGCCAAAAACAAGTTTTCTGGAAGAACCGGAATTCTTGGAGCTTGTTCACCTGGATACAGAGCATCAATATTCTGTATCAATTCTTTAATTTTATCCTTATATTCCAATTCTGTTTTAAACTTGACCATGCTGTAAAGCTGCATTACACTTATCATATTGTCATATTTCAAAAGAGCTCGTCCTTTTGTTTCTGATTGTTTATAAGTGCTTCTTCCAACAATCAGATTTACATCTGACTCATCAAACAGATATCCCGCCACTTTGTTTTTAAAATTATTGTAGGTAGAATATTTCATACTATTGCTTCTGGTAGCAGTTGCAATTACAAAAATCCCAAGTCCATAACCATCACGGGAAATCTTTTGGAAAAATTCTTCAGCCTCATATCCAAGTTCTTTTACTACATCAAAATTGTCAATCACAAGAACAATTGCTTTCATTTTCTCTGCAGAAACCTGATTGTAAACTTCAAAATTCTGTACTACTTCATCTGCCAGTTTTTTCTTTCTCTCTCTGATTTCTTTCTGCAAAATCCCCATTAACTTCTGGAATCTTTCCGAGTCATCAAATACAATATAATCTGCCACATGAGAAAGTTTGTTTAATGGCATCAGACCACTGTTTCCGAAATCCAAAATATAAAAATTCAAATCCTGCACGCTATTCTGCATAGCCAAGGACAAAACCGCAGTTGTCAAAAAGACGGTTTTCCCATATCCTGCTGAAGCAATATACAGCAAATTCCCATCTTTGATAAAATCAACATCATATGGAATCTGTTCCTGTTTTTCCGGAATATCAATGAGTCCCATAGCAATTTTCATGTTCAATTCTTTTGGGGTTGCACGAATCAGTTCCTGTGGGCTTACAAGTTGTTCCGGTAGTGGTGGAAGCCAAGGTTTTTTCACCTCTTTTACATCTTGTGTTTCATAATACTCGTGAATATAGCGTACTACTGCGTCCAACTGCGTTTTTACTACTTTGTTGTTTTCTTTCGTATCACTTAAATCTTGATTTACCAATTCCCCTTGTCCGATTTCATTGAGTACATAAACCCGGTCATCGACTTTTTCTTTCTGTTCTTCTTCATTATAAGCAGCTCCACTCCACGCAGATTGGAACAATTCATAGATTTCATTATTACCCACTTGCAGATAGGCACGTCCAGGCAGCGTAATGTTTGCTGCATCTGCCGTTTTTAAAATTTCTTTACTGTCTGCTTCGTTCTGTACTTTAAGTGCCAACTTAAATTTTGAGTTTGACCAAATCTGATCATCTACTACACCTGTAGGTTTCTGAGTTGCCAAAATCAAGTGTACACCAAGGCTTCGTCCAATACGGGCAGCAGATACCAGCTCTGACATGAATTCCGGCTGTTCCTTTTTTAATTCAGCGAATTCATCACTGATCAGGAATAAATGTGGAAGAGGTTCTTCTGCCTCTCCATTTTTAAATAACTTATTATAGTTATTGATATGGTTCACATCATATTGATTAAAGATACTTTGTCTTCTTGCTAGTTCACTTTTGATAGATGCCAACGCACGCATACTCTGGGAACCATCCAAGTTCGTAATCGTCCCCAATAAATGTGGAAGGGCTGTAAACATCTTAGACATACCGCCTCCCTTATAGTCAATCAAAAGGAAGGCAACCTCATAAGGATTGAAATTTACAGCAAGTGAAAGAATATACGATTGTAAGATTTCTGATTTTCCGGAACCTGTTGTACCTGCAACCAGACCATGCGGTCCATGAGCTTTCTCATGAAGATTCAAATACACATAATCTCCGGCTGCTCTTGCACCAAGCGGTACTGCCAATGATTTTGAAGAATTATTTTTTCTCCATCTTTCTTCAATCCGAAGTTGTGATGGTCGTTCCACCTGATACATTTGGAAGAAAGTAATACTGTTCGGTATCTGTGCACTAATCCCCTGCATGTGTTCTAGCACACCCAGATTTCTTCCAAGCCACTCTAAAGGAATTTCCTGCATATTATGAAGCCTGAACTTTTCCTGCTTTTCTTCCCGTTCATCAATCAGCAGAAGTCCATCTTCTGAGTTTTTCAGCATTGCAATAGTTCCTATATTTTCTGGCAGATTTGCCCTTAAATGAGAGGTATAAATGATAGAAAATCCTAAATTATACCCTTCCTTTTCCAAATATTCCATGATGGAATGATCCATAATCCATTTTGGTTCATCAATCAGAAAGAGAAAGTGTGGTAGAAAAGTACTCTCTTTTTTGCTTTCCTCTTCTTTTTGTTTTCTGTCTTTCAAGATCTGATATAGACTTCCTAAAATCTGATCTCTTTTGTTTTCTGAATTGATCATCGCAATGCTGTTTACCGTATGTATCTTAAAATGTGGATACCAGCGCATCCACTGAAAGTCTTCCTGATAAACTTCATCATAAATTGCAATAATTTCCAAATCATGATAACTGTGAAAGAACGTAAGCTGGCAAATGAGTGCTTTTATTTGCTCATGTATTACACTTTTTTCTCCTACCAGGCCAAGATGAGCCTTTTTCAAATCGATAACTACCGGTTTTTCAATGACAGAAAATTCTCTTTGGATCGCTTTTGCCTCATCTTCCAATATATCTGGTTTCGTTTTTAATTCATCAAGTTTCAGCTGAATTTGAAGCTGTGGATGTGTTTTTTCCATTCCTAATGATACTTTCAGAAAATCTTCATCATTATAATTTCGCTCATAAATTCTAGGACTGTATTCTTCAATCATATTCCTGATTTCAGATACAGACGGATAATTATATTCATAAGCTTCTTTTTCTTTACAATAGGCATGATAGATTTCTTTTCGTTTCCGCAATAAATACTGCTTATAGGTTTTTTCTCTCAGAATTTTGTTTTCTTTTAATTCTTTCTTATCACTGAAAAAACGCATAATGGAAACAACTAAAGACATCCCCGTACCGGCAACCGCCATCACTACAAATAATCCGCGTTTCATAATCACACTAATTGCAATGGTAATACAAATCATAATCACAGGTGGCAATATTAGCTGAACAAGTCCGCCTTTTTTACGATCCATCAATTCTTTTGGCTTCTCTAATTGGATTTTTTCTTCCTGCACCCTTTTGATAATTCTTGGAGAACGCTTGTACTTCGGAAAACCTTCAAAGGGAACTCTGGAATCTTTTATAACAGGAAGCTGTGTATGTATTTCAGCAATATTCCCTTCTATAAGAATTGCATTTTCCACTAAAATGACAGAAATATCTCCAATTGTTAAAACATCTCCATTTTCCAGAAATATCTTGTCTTGCTGTATCACCTTATCATTTATAAGCAAAACATCTTCCGTTTCTTTATGAATGGAAATTTCTTTCCCTTTTACAATAATATCGACCTTACACTGTGGAAAAACGATATCTGCTTTCCTTGAACCTATCGTAAAGTAATCGGGACGAAATAATCTTATTCTTCCTGTTTCCATTTTCATTCTCCATCCCCCTCAGTATCCCCTGTAGCTGTACCTTCATAATTGTTTGAATCTTCCGTTTCATATTTTTCCATCAGGGGTTCCATTTTCTTTGTAATTTCATTCAGCTTATCGGATTTTTCTGCACCTGTTAATTCTGTATTTTCTTCTGTTATTGCTTTTTCTTTCATATATGCATATAAAAGTAATTGATCATCCGAAAGTCGTAGTGCAATATCAGCAGCCTGTTCTGTATCGCTTCTTCCCAGATAAATCCAGTAATCTAATTTCGACTCCGTATCATTCAATGTCATTTTAGCTAAAATATTATCTTTTTGCTCTTGTGTAAGATTTTCGCTACGGACATATGCATTCGCAAGCATAAATTTCTGTGGGGCTGTCATGTTCTGCACCTTGACATTTCTCATACAGTCTATACATGCAACATAATCTGACTGAACATATGCATCACTAAGCTCTATAACGGCTCTTTGATAAGGTTCTTTTATTATACCGTCATAGCCTATGTATCCAACTGTTCCCAATAATACAACGCCTAGAACTGCTGCTGTCACTTTTAATGTTGTCACTTTATTTTTTTGTATCAGAACTTTCTTCTCTCTTCGGTCTTTCTTAATTCGTTCATATTCTTCACAAAGTATCTTTCGTATGTCCTCTACTGACGTTCTTGACTGTACCTGTCCTAACACTCCTTCTTTCCCTAAAAGCTGCATACCTCCCTGCAAATAATCTTCAAATGTATATTTATTCTGTAAAGCATATCCGATAACTGCTTTATAGGCATTTAAGAACTGCTCCTCCTGGTCTGTACTTGCAGACAGAACATCTCTGCTTTTCGCTTTCACACTTCCATGAAGATCATAAAACAGATTTTGGGGCTGCAAAGAAAAAGAATATTTTTCTATGTATTTTTTAAGATTTCCAATATCGTCTAAAACTAAAAGGATATCAGGAAGGTCTTCTTTTCGAATCTCCGTGAACGATCTTCGGTTTTCTAAATCATACGTAATTTCTAATTCTTCTGTCTTTTCCTCTATATGTGACTGTAAAAAGCCATATTCCGGATAGGTGATCCATTGATATTCAAATGCATCTTTTGCTGCAAGTTCTGATTTCTTAATAACTTCTTTTATTACTGTATCTTCCATAACCTTCCTCACCTTCAAGTAAAATAATACTAATCTGCTTTAATTTTAATTTTGGATACTTTATTTTATCTTTTTGTAACTCATATTGTTTCAAAAATTCTTTTTCCATTTCATCTACATACCCCGTAAAATAGATTTCTTCTATATCTTCATGGTTAAAAAAGTAGGTCATCTGGCTATTTTGTCCTTGTGGATATAAGCACCCTGCATAATCAAAATAACCTATTGTTCCTTCATTATTGTATAAAGGAGCTCTTGATATAATCATAATTTTCTGCTCCCATCTTTTAATCTTATAACACTTCCAATCGGCAATACATTCATAATTCTTCTCCTTTTCAATAAGTATATTAAATATTTTTATAATATCTATATCGAGCAATAGGCTTCGTATATAGATAACTTTCTAACAGCAAAATTGTTAGCGCCCATATAATAAAATGACAAACTGTTATAACTGCACTATACGGACTGATAAGCAGCATCAAAGGTCTATAAGCAAAACAAATTATTAACAATACTATAACTAAACATGTATTACTTCCAAGCTGTTTTTTTCCTTCTTTGACGAACTGTTTAATTTCAAGTTTCGAGCAAGTATATTCAACTGCCGTTTCTTTTATTAATCTGTCCAATCTTTTTTTACCTATATAAAACAAAATCTGTCCAGCAATAATTCCCAGTATCAATGTTGTCCAATATAAAATATTAACATTCGTTTTTATTTGGACATCAATTTTATTTAAAACAAAATAAATAATCATAGATGTACCCGCAACCAATCCCACTTGCAGCCCACCACTTCCTTATTTTTCATAGCATAAATCTGTTGCGTTTCATTTGAATAATAATAATTCATCCCTTTTTCTGAATTAAAATATAAAAGCATCATTCTTAAATCCTCCATCACGCAAAAGCATTACCTAATCCATCAAAAAATCCAGATACTGCTTTTCCTACATTTGATAATCCTTTCTTTACATCATCAACCACTTCATTTATTTCTTTCCCTATATCTTTTATCCCAAGCCAATTATTCTCATACGCATGGTCAAAAGCTCTACTACCAAATACTGCGATTACTGCACCTGCTGCAATTCCAATAGCAGCAACACCAACAGGCCCTACTGCCAATGTTGCTGCAGCAGCTGTTCCTGCCATAGCACCCAATTTCCCAGCAATCAAACCAACACCGAAGTGTCCTGCTGTTTTTACCGCCGCATCGCCAACTTCTTCTCCTGAAATAAGTTGACCGCCAAAATCTATAGCTGTACCTATAATAGGCATTCCAACTTTTCCAAACGATTGTAATTTTGTTCCTGTATTAATTAACTTTCCACTTTGTTGAGCAAATGAATTACTTAATATAACAAAACTATTTTCTGTTGCAGGTCCCTGAATTCCTGTAGACAAAAATATTTCCCCCAATTTTACTACAGATTTCCCCCCTGATTCAAAAACTTTTGATATTATATCCATTTGCATATTATCCTTAATTTCATTTGGTATTTGCCCAATATTTTTCAGCATTTCTTTTAATAAATCAACTGGTATTTCAGCGTTTGGATTTTTTTGATACAATTCATATAATTCTGACCATTCTTTTACAGTTATATTTGGAACTTTCTTTTTAATTTTTTAACATATTCTTCCATTTCCTTTTCTAGTTTTTCTGTTCTATCATTCCATCGTAATTGAACAGTTTTTTTCCAATCTGGAGTGTCTAATGAAACAGAAAACCAGTTTCATTCCAACTCTTCTGTATAGCCACAATTCCTTCATTCACAGTATCATATAAAGTAATGCTTTCTAGAAACAATGAGGTCGTAGTATTTCTATATCATATAATTCTTGTATTTTTTCATTTCAACTCTTCAATAAGCGTTTGATTTTGATTAATAGAAATTTGATATTGAAAAATCATTTCTTGATACCAAAAACCATACTTTATCTTCATTACATCGTTTTGCATATTGCTTTGCATTAAACTAATATTTTTTTCTAAAAATGTATTCGTGGATATAAGAGCGTCTCTTTTTGCTATTAATTCTTCCTCATCAAGATTTTCATCTCCAACTGTACTTTTCAGATTTTCATGTTCTTGAATTACAGACTCATTCGCACAAATAAGGCCTTGAATAACAGCTTCGTGATTTCCTAACTGGTATTTCATGCTATCCCAGGCTGCTCCTTTAAGTTCTGTATTCTGTACAAATTGTGAAATTGTTTGCAATGCAGATAATAAATCTTTGTTATCAAATTCCAGATTTTGAATAATACTATCTGCCTGTCCTTTTATAGAACCTGGATAAAGTTTTAATCCCATACTTTTACCACTCCTCGTTTTCCTGCTCTTTCTCTAGTTTTTTCAGATTACTTTTCAAATCACTTTCTATTTCTGAAAATTTTGAATCTTTAAATGTCTTTGCCTCCCATACCGATTGTTGAAGCTTAGAGATACTCTTGCAAAATTCTGTATCATGCTTAAATTGAAGAAACATATCTGAAAAAATATTTTCTATTATTTTATCCTGATAATTGATTTCATCTTTACTTTCTTCTAATGTTCTTATCGCTTTTTTATAGTCGTCAATTTTATCCTGTAACTGTCTTTTTTCATTATCTTCCATATTAATCACCTAATAAACCAGCAGTTAATATATTAGCAATACTCTGATCCACTTGCTCAAATGTCTTACCTAAAGTTTTTATATGTTGTGCATCTTGCTCTAACGCATATCTATAAGCTGATTTTTGAGTCTGGCTTGTTTCATATGCCGTAATAGAATTTCCTTTGGCAGTAATATTTGACTCTGTATCTTTTGATATTTCTTTCTCCTGTAAACTATTTGCATTTGCTGAAATTGTATCTGAACTGCTTGAAGCAACCTGCGTATTGCTTTGTATGTTATTCATATCTCATTACCCCTTTCCATTTCTTATTTTATAATATTTGCAATATATCACCATAGAATATCCCAGCTTCTTCATAAGTAAATTCTTTCGACACAAACATTCCTGTACGCATAGATCTTAATTTATCTTCATCACCAACAGCTATATTTATTTGACCTGCTTCCTTTAAAATCTGTAAGGTTTCACAAATCTTTTGTTCAGAATTGACCATAATATCTTTGTTGATTTGATATTTAGTACTCGTAAGTGTAATTGTTAATTGCATCTTCACGTCTCCTTTTCCTTCTTTTGTCAAAAATCAGGAAGAAAATAAAAAAGAAAAGTATGAGCATAATACCTGTTATGGCAATATTTACGCCCAACGCATTATCTTCTTTCTCAATTTCTTCTTTCTTTACTTCTGAACCTGTATATAAAAACAGTTGATCCTGTATTCTTTCGTATTCATCTTTTCCACTTTCTAAATCTGTTTCAAACAACTTTTTTTCTATTTTCTGATAGGCATCATATTCTTTTAAATGCACCTTTTCAATTTTCTCTTCATATTGATCTGTAAACAAATCTATTCCATAAGTATCCGTTAAGGAAGAATAGGTTTCATTCTTTTCCTGTAATACAGAGGTATCGAACTCAATGTTGCTATTAATATTTTTTTCAAGTGCTTTTCCTGTGTCATCCATTTTTCCCATACATACGTTCCTCATATTTTCAAAAAGCCGTCGGGAAAATCCCGACGGCTCTCTGCTACTACATCGCTCCAATTTTCCCTGCGATTTCCTGGTCGATGCTCTGCATTGCTGCGGATACATCACGTAACTGCTGTGCAATTGATGTGATAAGATCTGATGTAGCTGTAAAACTTGGTTCTAAAGATTGGAACTGGTCATAAAATGCCTGGCTGCTGTGACCGGCCCATTCATCACATAAGGATGTTACCATGTTTCTCATCGTAGAAACCACTTGGTTGAACTCCTCACATCTGGTATTAAATTCTGCTGCCTTTGCCTCCATCTGTTCCGGGCTTAATTTAATGTTGTTTACATCTGCCATAATGTACCTCCTTTGAATGCTTCTCCTTTTTTATATGCAATGCTGCCAAACAGCTTATTGCTCTGGTTTTTTATTTCTAAAGTATCTCAAAATCAAGAATATAATAAGTGCTGTTAAAAGTACTGCAAAAACAATATAAATGAAATACGATGTTATATTACTTTCCTTTTCTGTATTCGCAGAAACTGCTTTTGCCGAAGATTCTTTTACTTCTTCTCCGCCCACTATCTTTTCCTTTTCTTTTGAAACATCATTTAAAGCTACTGGCTTAGCGATAAATTGATAAGCCTGTGTATATTCCATACTTCCCAATCTTGTATATGGAAGCTTTGCTGAAAAGTCAGCTAATATATTTTGATTTTCTTTACTGGTGGTTGTCTTGGTATTTTTTGCTGCACTCAAGCCGTCTTCCACCGCTTGATTTGAGGCGTCTTTTGCATCCTGAATACCTTTCTGAAGAGTATTGATATTTTCTTCTGTTGTAGTATAGACTTTATTTGCATAATCCACATAAGACATATTATTTTCTATCAAACTCTTCTGAAGCAGTCCGTTATTCTGTTTTATTCCATTTACATTTTCTGCAATATATTCATCTTGTACAGATGGTGCAAATGACTTCAGCTTTTCATTAAACTCGTGGATATAGACTGATTCAGCCTCATATTTTTGTTGCAGGATACCATTGAAGTTTTCTTGGTTCTTCTGCATTGGATCTACATAAAAATCCTGGAATACATTTTTTATTTCCTGCCCATTTGTTGTCTGCTCATTCCCAAGTTCTGTTTCAAAGGCTTTCACCTGCTTTCCATAATGCTCCAGTCTCTCTTGAATTGTAGTAGGTTGATTTGTCCCTGGATCAATAATCATATTCCCTGCTTCATCATATCGATAATCTTTATATTCCTGCAATGCAGTCACCTCTCGCGGTACATTTTCAATCACGGAATTAATGTACTGCTGAAAAGCATTCAAATCACCATCAAACACAATTTCATGAGTTTTGTCAAGCGCCAAACTTCCATTTCCTGCGTCACTCACAAAAGCACTTATAGAAGAATACCCAAGACTATTACACATAGCTATCATATTCGGATCTTGCTCACATTCCGCAAGTGCTGTCTGCACCGATTTTGCAGTTGTATATACTTTCGGAATTTCTATACCCAAATCAGGATCTTTCTCTATAATTTCAATAGTTTCCTGCTCATTTGCTGCCGCTGCAAGTTTACTGGTAATAGCACTCCATAACTGTTTTGTCGTATCTGCCTTTTGATTTTCTTCGGAGTCGGGAACATCTGCAAGGGTTATAGATAATTTTGGTGAATCCGAAGTAGCGTAATGTAATTCAAAAACCCCTTCACTTTTTTCCTCTAAAATCAATCCCGGATTTGCTGCTTCAATTTTCTTTGCAAACTCAGCTAAGCGGTCAGTCAGCTGATTTGGTAATCCCTGATTATAAGTCTCTATCGATTTTCCTAATTCACCTGCTATAATATCCGGCTGCCGTTTCAAATCTTCAAGCATGTTTCCAACTGTATTTCCTGGTTTTTATTCAAACTTCGTCCAGTTTATTATTTGCAGTATCGACTACAGAATTTCCCTCTTCATCTTTAAATACATCTAGCTGTTTTGTATATTCAGCCAAGGATGTAAGCTGTTCTGAAAGGCTTCCTCCTTCCGTCTGCATATTCTGCAGTTGTGATTGTGCCTCTTCTACACACTTTTTGTACTGTGAATCAAGATCAGTTGCTAAAGCCGTATTTTTCTCTACATATTCTTCTACATTTAATGTTTCTGTTGTATTTTCTTCTCTTTTTAACTCTGGAATTTCAACTAATTGTACCAAATCATGCGACTGTATGCTCTCAATAGCATCTTTATCTTTTAAATCATTATTCATAACTGTAGCAGCACCATCTTGAGCCTTATGGAACTCAGAAAGAATATTGTTCAAATACATATAGCTCAAACTGTCATTCAAAGAATTTCCAAAACTCATCACATCATATAACAAATGATACTGAGACTCTCCTGAAAGATTTTTATTTAAAGCATATTCAAGTTGAGCTGCTTGTGGTGTTGTATTAAGACTAACAACATTTTGTGAAAATCCGGCTGGTATGATTATGTATGCACCATATTTTCCGTTTGCTAATCCTGTTCTTGCTTCCTCTAATGATGAATATTCAAACGAAGAGCTGGGAAATTGAACAATCTTATCTGCATAATTTATTTTTTCCTCTGCTGATGTTGTCCCCTCATCCAGATTGACTACCGCAATTTTTCTTGACTCCTGTTTCGTGTTTTCTCTTTCAGCAACTGGGGCAACTACTTGTTTTACATCAGGTCCTTTTTGATTTGTTTGTCCAAGGAAATATCCCAAAGTTCCTACAAGCCCGATACATCCAACAGCAAGCAGAACTGCAACGACTTTTTTATATTTCATTACAAATCATTCCCCTCCTTATCTTTGGAATTACATTTCAAATGCTTTTAATGCATTTTTTATTTAGCCCATTTTACCATAATCTTCCATTTCTCACAATATTTTTTTGACAGAATGGATATTTTTTTCACAATAAAGGAAGGAATTCATTTACTTTTCTAGAAAACTGCACATCATCAAAAAAACTTAGTGATAAAATGGTTCTGCTCACATCCTGTCTATTTTGATTCATCGTTTTAATCTTTATAATTATCCGAAATAATTCTAATTGTTGGTAAAGTCAGTCCTGTTTTTGTTACTGCGTAAATACAACTACTTATTTTTTTAATGCCTCGATATCCAAAAAACTCCAGATATTCTTCATGTGATATTCCTTGAAAATCAAATTTTCTTGTATCAATTTCAATTAAATACACCTAGTATCCTCCTTTTCCAATCTGCTTTTTTAATATCTTGTTTCTGGTATCTTCATGATGTTTTTTCTTTCAAATATGCTTTTATAATAATTCTGACATTTGCTTTTGCACTACAGGTAGACAATATGATTTCATTTCCCTTATTATCCTCAACATATCCTCTTTCTATCTGATAAATCTCACTATCTGCCGACACCTGTTCACAAGTTGTAATCTGATAGTTCAAAGTTCTTCCATCCGGTAAATAAACCTCCATATCCGTGTGCTTCTGGAAAAAATCAATATCCTGATAATTTCTCAATACATGAAACATACTTCCATCTTTCATATTATGGCCATAGATAATATTCTTACTATCTGAAAAGTCCCGTTCATTCCGGTAATCTAAAAAAATACTGCCCGCAATATTGTAAGTTTTTTGCACCGTATGGTTCAAATAATAGGAATTGTCTCCCCCTCTTACCACTGGATATTCCAGTACCCCTGGAATTCTGATCCATGCTACAACATCTGGATTGATTTCCTGTAAAGCTGCAAAATCGACCGTTACAGTTTCTTCCTGCTTTTCTCCTTCCTTATCATCTTCTGCAACATTTGGTTTCGTATTTTCCGGATCCCTTGTATTCTTCTCTACTTTTACATATTCTTGTAACTGTTCATATTCCCGTTCTGCTTTTTGATATTCACTAATAATCTGATAAATCCAGACTCCTGCTGCCAGCAAGATCACGCTTAATATCCCAAGTAAAAAGTATTCTTTTTTCATCTGCTTACCTCCAACGTAAAAAAGCGGCAGCATACCAAAACTGATATGCTACCGCCTGCACTTATGCCCCTTATTTTCTTAAATTACAGCAATCCAGTGGGTTTGGATTGATATGCTGTTTCCAATATTCATAATGTTCTGTGACATCTTCACAGACCGTCAACGGAAGATGAATTTTTTCCAATATCCTGATTTTTTCTTCCAATGGTAAATGCCAGTACCCACTCTGACGCAGAACATATTTCTGGTAATCCAAGTCCGGAAACCACTTTTTAATCCATCCATTCACCCGAAGAAATTCTACCAAAACTTTGTCTACCGGCAGCCTATTTAAGTAATCAAAATCCAAATACTCCTCAATCAGAGGGCTTAATCGTAATGTGACATCAAAGCCCTCTTCCTGTAATTTTAACAATGCCCTTAACCGCTTTGACGGACTACTTGCCTTTTCATAGGCAAGAGCCTTTTTATCATCAAAACAGGTAATGGTGATCTGGATATGTGCCAGCTTCGGATCATAAAGTTTCCGGTATCGTTCCTCTCCTGCCAGATGGGATTTTGTCACAATCAGATACCCAATACCATATTCATTTAACTGTTCTATGGTTTGATAGGTAATCTGTTCCTGACTTTCCATCGGCTGAAAGCAATCTGTCATGCCTCCAAGTCTTAAAATGGTTCCCGGTGGCACCTTTTCCAATTTTCTCCGGATTTTCTGGATATCTGCCACTCTTGGATTTTCTGCGTTCCAAAGTCCGCGGAAATCCAAAAGGCTGCGTGCATAGCAGTAGGAACAATTATGCATACAGCCACAGCCATAAGTATCCAATCTGGTCGGATACCTGCATTTTTCTGCTTCGTTGCCGCTTACACTTTTATAAAAACTTTTAAATTCTTTTCTTTCGCTTCAGCATCACCTTTCCTTTCACTTGCGGGGTCCGGTACCGCCCCGAAATCTTCTGGTAAAGCATCCAGAAATGTTCTTTACACTACCCCGCAGGTCTAGTGTTCCATCATCTCCAAATGCTTTTTATCTCTTTGTGCGTCTGATCCGCCAAAGGACAATACCAATACCAAAGGCCGCTACTACTGCAATACCGATTGGCAGCAGGAGCAAGGTATTATCCCCGGTTTTTACGTCCTCTGGTTTTTCCGGTGTCTGCGGAAGTTTCTTATTCTGGATTTCTTTTACCACTTCAATAACCTTTGTTTTTGCGTCCACATAACTAAATGTGATTTCATAGGTTTCCGTATGCTCTTCATATCCTTCCAACGGTTTCGTTTCCGATAATACATAAGTAATCGGTCCTACTGCTTTTCCGTCTTCGTATGTGGCAATCGGCAGCAGTTCACTGGTTGCAACTCCATCTTTATCTGTAGTAAGTTTTCCAACCACTTCCTCAGTCTCTTTGTTTTTCAATTCAAATTCCACATTGGCAAGTGGTGTCTGATCTTCTGCATCTGTTTTCTTAATAATTAACTGCCCCATTGGTACTTCATCTTTCATGGAAACTTTCTGTACTTCTCCGGTTTCCTCTACAGTAAATTCTACATCTTCTGCAATCAAAAATCCTTCCGGTGCAGCTTCTTCATGAAGGATATATGTTTTTCCCGGCTGTAGATACTCGATCCGGTAAGGTTCTTTGGTAGAGGTCCATTCTTCTATGATATTTCCCTCTTCGTCCAGTACCTGTAACTTGGCTCCTTCAATTTCCTGTTCTCCGGTGATATCCGTTTTTGTGATTTCAATCTTTGTATGATCGTCTTTCATGGAAACTTTCTGGATTTCTCCGGTTTCCTCTACGGTAAATTCCACATCTTCTGCTTTCACATATCCGTTTTCTGTTGGAGCCTGTTCTTCGTGAAGTATGTACTTACCCGGTTTTAATGCATAAATGATATGCGATTCGTTTGTAGAAGTCCACTCTTCCACTACAGTTCCTTCTTCATCTTGAATCTGTAGTCTGGCACCTTCCACTTCCTTTTCTCCAGTAATGTCTGTTTTTGTAACTTCAACTTTCGTCGGCTGGTTCTCCACTTCTTTTTGTATAGAAATCACTTCCAATTCTGGATCCGTATAAGAAGCATCAATTTCAATCTTCTCTTCATATGGTAGATATCCTGGCAGACCTTCCAGTTCCTTCAGATAATATTTCCCGTGTGGAATGGTATCCAAGTACTTCAATTTTCCTTCTTGATCTGTTTTTTCAACTGCTACCAGTTCATCTTTTTTCACCACAACTTTTCCTGCTGCATTTACAATATCTTCTCCTGCATACAATCCAAATGAAACCCCTTCCAGTGGCTCTTTTGTGGCTTCCGATTTTTTCAGCACTTCAATTTCCACTTTCTGCCGTTGATTCTTGATTTCCTTTGTTACATAGTCAACTGCCACTTCTTGTCCTTTATAGGTGATTTCAAAATCCTGTTCGGCTGGATCTAGCACAAAGGAATCTCCCGTTTTTGTTTCTTTAATATAAAATTTTCCAATCGGAAGATTATTTAAAGTCCCTTTTCCTTTTCCATCTGTTACAATCGTTCCAACCAATGCGCCTTTTTCAAAACGTATGATCCGATTACCCTCACTGTCTACCTGTCCATCTGGTGAGTAAATGGTTTCCCTTGCATAAATAGAGAATTCTGCTCCTGCAAGTCCCTGTTCTTCATACGCAAACTCATATCCTTTTTCTGTTTCCATAACATCTTCTCCGGTAAACAGATTAGACACTTGGTTTACTGCCTTTGCCAGACCATTCTTTAATTTTGTCAGTATCTGCTCTGTTACTTTTTCAGCACCAACAAGCACTTCTCCTGTTTTCTGGATCGTCAGGCTTCCTACCGCTTCATCGTTCTTTACTTCTACCACTACAATATATTTTCCGGTTTCCTCTTCCACCTCATGTGCAGTATTGCTGTCCACTTTGATCGTAATGGATTCCCTTGGTGCTTTCTCATAAGTTCCTTCCTTTGTCACCTCATTTAACGGAAGGATTTCTTCTCCATTTTTTAATGCCTGTTCAAATCCGGTCTGTACAAACAGTTCCGGGCTTTTTACTTCTTCAATCCGGTAAGTTCCCATTTTAAGCGGCTCCGGCGTCAACAGATAACCTTCCTCATTTGTTTCAAAAACGTCAATTGTTTCTGGCTTCGGATACCGTACTTTCATAGTGACGTATTTCTTCTTCTCCACATCATAAATTTTATAGTGGGCACTGTTCTTTAAAATTGGAAGTTCCGTCTGTGCATCCTTTTTGATGATCTTAAAATAAAACTGCATCGGACGGTCATTAAAGACACGCCATGTCTGCGGTTCCCTGCTGTCTTCATCGATAGTCACCAAAAACGGCTGAATTCCTTCTACATTTTCCGGAATGGTACTTTCAATACACACATATTTTCCATATGGAAGTTCCGGTGAACACAGATACCCTTTTTTGTCGGTAAACATTTCTTCTGTCTGTATCTTTTCTCCATTTTCATAATAAGATGCAGTTTCCTCTTTACTGAAATCATATCCGATAAAATCCTGCGGTGCATATTCGGTTCCATTCGATGGTTTTAAGGTACCATCCTTTACTTTAGAAAGTTCACTGATCAAGTACACTTTAAATCCGGCACCCTCCAGCAATTCTGTTTCCGTCTGGCTGCCATCATCACTGATTTTAATTAACTGGAATGCCTGTTTTTTTATGGTTTCCAAAACAGTCACATTTTTCTGCACAATTTCCACATCTTGCCCTTCATATGCAAGATCTACCGGGTATTTGGTTTGATCCAGCAAATATGCATTGGAAGGAGGTGCAGAAATTTCCTGTACATAGTATTTTCCAAGATACAAATCTTTGAAATTCAGAACACCTTTTTCGATCGTTCCCTGCACGACCAACTGATCCTTTTTATAAAGCAGTCCTGTCTTTCCATTTGGGTGTTGGATATCTTCTGCCGCATACAATCCATAGACAGCCCCGTTTAAATCTCCATCTCCCTGGCTTACAGAGTCCTGTGTATCTTTGTCTATTTTCTTGATATGGACTGCTCCCCGTACCTCTTTATTTTTAAAGGTATGTGCAAAGGTATACGTGTAGGTCGTATCATTTTTATATTCATAAAAGAACTCATAACTATCACTGCTCTGAACATAAAGAGGTGGTGCCTGAATTTCCTTTACTACATAATGGAAGCCAATTGGGATATCCGCAGTAAATGCAGCCTTCCCGTTTTCATTGGACTCCGCTTTCTGTATCATAGTTCCCTTTGTAACCAGCACGGAACCGTCTGCACCGGTAACATCTTCATCTGCATACAATCCAAAAATTGCCCCTTTCAATGCTGCATCATCATTACTTGATTTCTTCAGCACTTCCACAGATACCTTTGGTCTGGCATTTTCATATTGTGTTTCTTCCTCAACCACTTCTACTGTCTGCCCTGCATAAGAAAGGGTTACCATATGGGTACGTTCTTCCTCTGTCTTCCCTATTGTCAGGGAATCCGGAGCCTGCTGTTCTACCACCTTATAGGTTCCGAGATGAAGCATATCCGAAGAACAACTTCCATCTTCTTTTGTCTCCAGTTCTCCTGCCAAATCTCCTGCCTGATAGATTTTTGTCTGTTTATCCTGGCTGTAGATGTCTTCTGCTGCATAAATTTTATACTTTGCCCCTGCAAATGCAGCATTGGTATAGGTAAATTGCAGATTTCCAGCCTCTCCAGATACTCCTGTCAGCTTTTCCCCCTGCTTTCGGATGATAATCTTCCATTTTTGTTCCTCATTTTTTACAGTCAGTGTTTGTGTTTTTGCTACTTCCAGATTGACATTGTAAGCAGTTGTATTCAGTTTATACCCTTTCGGTGCAGTGATTTCCTTGATGTACACTGTATCCTGCGTCTTTGTCAGCTCCGCTTTAGTTGCCCCTTTTTCATCTGTTGGCGGCATCTCCAGAATCAAATCTGTACATGCCTGATCCCGATAAATCCCAAAAACAGCCCCTGCAAGTTTTACACTGCTTTTTGCATCTTCTTTGATGACCTCAATCCAGGAAATATCCATCCATTGAATCGAAAATGAAACCTTAGCACTTGGTTCCTCATAAAAATCCCCATAACCAACATCCTGATTGCCGGAACCGGTAGAAACCACTAGAGTTTTCCACTGAGCCCCTACCTGTCCGCCTAAATCTCCGCTATTCCAGGTACCATGTACGGTTTTTTCTGCGGTAAAGTAAAAAGTTGTACCACCATAAATCTTAATGGAACCGCCTTTCTGCTCCTTTCCGGCAGTATCATGGTAAGTCACACCTTCCGGTAAAGAAAGGGTAATATAATTTCTATGGTCTCCATTTAATGTGATATTTTTTGTTTTCTGCACATCTCCTTCCAAAAAAGCGGTTTCGTTTGTGGAAGAAAGGCTGATGGCAGCACTTGGCGGTGCTTCCTGCCCGCAAAGATAATTGATGTATTCCATGACACCATAGCGTTTCAGTCCGTCCTGCGTGCAGCCCACAAATGCCACTTCCTCTCCGCCATAACAGTAACTTGCTGCTAAATGTGTCAGGACATATTTGATATCATTGCTATAATTCTTTAGATATTCTCCGGTTAAATCACCCGGCCCTCCATATCCATAATACAAAACTTTCTGTAAGTTTAAGTTGCTCTCATAAATTTCTGCCACGTAATCAGACGAAGGCGGTGACTGCAGATTTGATTCCAGACAGTATGCAATCCGTTCGTTGACGTAAAAATAGCAGGTACTGTAAGAACCTAAATCACTTGGGTATACAATCCTCTCCCCTTGCACCAAAGAAGCTTTTTCCCTTGCCTGTTCCATAGAAGAGGGGACAACGGAAAACAAGACACCCTCTTCTTCCTTTAATGCACTGGTATCAATGTTGGCACCATCAGGCTCTGCGTCTTCCTCCCCACTTTTTATCTCTTTCTTCTGTTTCTTCTCTTTTTGCGGACTCTCTCCTTCCTTTCCCGCTTCTTTCACAATGATTTTCCGTGTAATCTCATAAGTATCTCCGGAAGGTTTTTGGACCTGGTAAATACAGTCATACCTTCCAGGTCTGTCTGCATCAAACAGCTTTCCTTCTTTATCTGCTGACAAAACAAGAGAAACCTTTTCTCCGTCTTTTACAGTAATACCGGTGAAATCGGATGCCGGATCAAAAGTTTCTCCCTGCTCAATCGTAATGTCTTCTGCCTGTGTTTCTTCTTTTACATCTGTCTGTTCTAATGGTGCTGCAAAAGCACTGCTCCCACCTGCAAGCAGAGAGGAACACCCTAATAAAACAGCTAAAAATCCTGCTGTACATCGTTTTTTCCATGTTGTTTTCAATAAACGCTCTCTCCTTTCACTTTATTGTTTTTTAGACGGGCAGTTCCATTTTCGGGAATATGCTGCACACCGGAAACTGCCCTGTTTCCCATTTCTTCTTAAGGTCTGTCCCGAATCATACATTGTTCTCCTTTCCCATGGCACTTTAAACCATGCAAAAAAGGAACTGCTTTCGCAATTCCTCTTTTGCACATTTTAAAATACTCGTCCACCAGGGCTGTGATATCTCCCTTTGGCACAGCCTTTACATACTCGGCCAGCTCATTGACCGGATAGGCGTCCACTTCCCAGCCGAACTTCATCTGGGCCTCCACCTTGTCGCCTTCGGTGACAGCCACATTCCTCATGTTGTCCGCAAACCTTGCCACCCTGACATGGCTGCTCTCCATGATGCCCACAGCAGTGCGCATCCATGCGGCTATGCGGCCCACCACCTTCTCATCGCTCCAGTGGCCCACAATAACCTTTCTCTCTATGCCCATGCGTGTCACCATGTGGCCGTATTCCCTGTCTCCATGGGAGTCACAAGCGTTAAAGGTGACCTCCAGTGCATCTCCGATTCTTTTTACCGACTGGAATATCGGGCCGGTGCAAACAATAGAGTTATATCCGTAATCATTGTGGAGAGCATGCAAAGCAAGTCGTTTACCTACATCTTGTTTGTTGCGGGGATGTATGTCATTTTCTTCACCGATGTCTATAATGACGGCCTGTCCTGTATGTGGTAAGGCCAGTGTCTTCGACTGTGTATCCCGCAGGTTTGCCCAATGACTTTCAGAGGGCTGCTTGGCCGGAGACATGAAGTTTGCTAATTGAACCCAATAAAATGGGAATTCGTTATTCCATCTACTTCTCCAGTCTGTAATTAAAGCCGGAAATAAATCAATGTATTCGTTGGCGCGGGCGGCATTGTTTTCTCCCTGATACCAGATTACCCCTTTCATCCCCAAACCTACCAGTGGATGAATCATTGCGTTGAACAGCAAAGAAGGAAAAGCGTTAGGACCATATTCTACATAATCATATTGTGCACTCGATACTGCAACTTTATACTTCCAATTATCACACAAAGGGAAAATTCGGTTGTTGACTTTCAGGTATACTTCATCTTTAGGACCATATAGACCGCCTCCTCCACGATAGTCGGATATTTTAATAGTGATGGTATTCTGTTCCTTTAATACTTCTGCCGGGATCTTGTATAGACGTTTCAGGTCATATCCTACCGTTCGTCCTACTTCATGTCCGTTAACCCAGGTAATGTCATCGTCATCGATAGTACCGAGACTCAATTCTGCATCCTGTCCTAAACAGTTGACCGGTATGGAAAACTGATAAGTAAACCATACAACTCCATCTATACCGGATAATTCCTCATTTGACCATAATGACGGAACAATATGTTCCTTCCAGTTTTCTGTAGAGGTGTTTTCTAAATACCATTTCTCTTTTTCTCCCGGTTCGTTTATGATGGCTTGTTCGAATTCCTTTTTGACTTTGTCACTGTGTTTGATGTATTCTTTGAATTCAGAAGAGCGCATACGGGCTAATGATTTTTCATATTTCGGAAAATGCTCTATCACTTCCATGCTCATCCAGGTTTCGATGTCCGTACCACCCCATGAGGAGTTGATGAATCCGATAGGAATATTGAGTTTTTGGTATAATTCACGTGCAAAGAAATAGCCGACAGCT
>ENA-OQKD01000066-OQKD01000066.1-human-gut-metagenome-genome-assembly--contig:-NODE-66-length-27863-cov-3.924070_pt1 | contig 27863 bp, 35 predicted proteins | sample MGYA00242775_ERZ504792 | MGnify/ENA primary metagenome ERZ504792 (study PRJEB26092, sample SAMD00036401) | human gut metagenome | host: Homo sapiens | study: EMG produced TPA metagenomics assembly of...
CGGGGAAGAAGTAATTTACTGGCTGACAATCAACGAGCAGAACACCATGATTTTGCATCCGGGGGCAATTGGACTTCCTAAAGGGCGAAAACTGCCAACAAAAAAGGAACTTTATCAACAGAATCATCATATGATGTTGGCGCAGGCGAAGGTTATGAAGTTGTTCCATCAAATGGTATCCGGCGGGAAAATTGGTCCGGCGTTGAATTTGACAGCAATGTATCAGGAAAGCAGCCGACCGGAAGATGCGATTGCAGCACATAACTGGGAGGTGTTACGTTGTTGGAATTTTGCGGATGTTCCGGTATTTGGAAGTTATCATCCTTTGGCGTGGGAATATATGAAGGACAGAGGAATTGCACCTGAGTTGCAACCAGGAGATATAGAATGCCTTAAAGATGCGAAACCAGATTTTATTGCGATGAATTATTATTCTACAGCCACGATCGCAGCAAGCAGAGGTGATGCATCGGATGTGGCAGCCAGGGCAGGTGATCAGCAGATTATGTTGGGAGAACCGGGGGTATATCGTCCGGGGGAAAATCCGTATGTGGGAAAAACACAGTACGGATGGGTTGTAGATCCGGTTGGTTTTAGGTATACTTTAAGAAAAGTATATGAGAGATACCATCTTCCGATTTTAGTGACAGAAAACGGAATTGGAGCACCGGATATTCTGGAAGCTGATGGAAAAATACATGATGCGTACAGGATTCAGTTTATTCGGGAGCATTTACAGCAGATGCGTCTTGCGATCACAGATGGAGTACAGATATTGGGATATTGTCCATGGGCGGCTATTGATGTGGTAAGTACACATCAGGGATATCGTAAACGGTATGGATTTATTTATGTGGATCGGGAAGAGTTTGATTTGAAAGAATTGAAACGTTTTCGAAAAGATAGTTTTTACTGGTATGCAAATGTGATTTTAGAAAACGGACAGAATTTATAAAATAAAAAGCTGAGGGTATAGGCGATGATCATAAAGAAAGTACTGAATAATAATCTTCTTTTAGTGGAGAGTGAGAATGGGAAGGAGCAGATCGCAATGGGGAAGGGACTGCGGTTTTCTTATAAAGTAGGAGAACGTCTCCGTGAAACAGATGTGGAAAAAATCTATATGCTGAAAGATGAAAAAAATACACAGGATTATATAAGGCTGCTTCAGGATGTGCCTGCAAGTTATGCAGAAGTAATCCAAGATGCAGTACAGATGGTAACGTGTAAAATGGCTTCCAGATTAAATGAGCAAATTTTTGTGACGTTGTCTGATCATCTGATCTATGCTCTGGAGAGGTATAAAAAAGGAATCGTTTTACAAACAGGATGCTTTGGGAAATTCAGAAATTTTATCCGAAAGAGTATCTGTTGGGGAGTGAGGTTCTTTCTTATCTTAATCAGGAGTTAAATGTCAATCTTCCTGAGGAGGAAGCTGGGAATATTGCATTTCACATAGTAAATGCGCAGATTGATGCGACAGAGAATAAAATAGGAATGCAGAACGGAATGCTTATGGTAAAAATGCTGAAAGATTTGTTTCAGATTGTTCAACTGTATTATCAGTGGGAAATTGATGAAGAAAGTATCAATTACTCCAGGTTCGTAATCCATATGCAATTTTTTTTGCAACGGCTTTTGGAAGATAAGATGTTAGAGAATGCGGATGCATGGATTTATCATTCAGTAGTACAGCAGGAGAAAAAGGCTGCAGGATGTGTGGAGCAAATTCGAAAATATATTCGGAATTTGCTCCAGAAAGAAATTACAGAAGAGGAAAGGGTTTATTTGATTGTACATATTTCCAGAATTAAACAAAAGCAATAAAAACTAAAAAACTGTGGAAAAAACGTAGAAAAACTAGTATTGACAATCTAAAAACGTCAATAGTATAATAATCAAGCAAGTTGTGGTTAGAGAAAATAGCAGCTTCAAATTATGGGGTCTTAGCTCAGCTGGGAGAGCATCTGCCTTACAAGCAGAGGGTCACAGGTTCGAGCCCTGTAGGCCCCATAGATTTAAGTGAATATGGCGGAATAGCTCAGTTGGCTAGAGCACACGGTTCATACCCGTGGTGTCGCTGGTTCAAATCCAGTTTCCGCTACGAAGAGAGAGGTCTGAATTTCAGATCTCTTTTGTTTTTTTGCTCCAAGAGTTTTGGATAAAAAGAATAAGGGAGAAAGAAAAATGTTGATGAGTATTGCGTGTATACTGTTGCTTGGCATGATGATGGGATGGCTTTGTAAAAAAGTGCATCTTCCGGGGCTCTTAGGAATGTTGGTGACAGGGATCGTATTGGGGCCATATGCTTTGAATCTGATCGATGCTTCCATTTTGAATATTTCGTCTGAGCTTCGAAAGATTGCATTGATCATTATTCTGGCAAGAGCAGGGCTTTCACTGAATCTGGAAGACTTGAAAAAAGTAGGGAGACCGGCAATTCTGATGTGTTTTGTTCCGGCCTGTTTTGAAATTCTGGGGATGATTCTGCTGGCACCGAGGCTGCTCGGTGTTTCAATTTTGGATGCAGCCATTATGGGGACTGTTGTAGGAGCAGTCTCGCCTGCCGTAATCGTTCCGAAAATGCTGAAGCTTATGGAAGAAAATTACGGGACAGGAAAAAGTATTCCTCAATTGATCCTTGCGGGTGCTTCTGTGGATGATGTTTTTGTAATCGTCTTATTTACAGCGTTCACCGGTCTTGCACAGGGAAATGCGATATCTGTAAAAAGCTTTGTGAATATTCCGGTTTCCATTGGATTGGGGATTGTTGTCGGGATGACTGTCGGATATCTGATGGCAAAGTTTTTTGAAAAGGTACATATCCGGGATACGGCCAAGGTGATGATCTTTCTGTGTGTTTCGTTCATTCTGGTCACATTGGAGGATCAGCTTGCGGATGTGATCCCGTTTGCTTCATTGATCGCTGTGATGGCAGTCGGAATCACGCTTCAGAAAAAGCGGAAAAGAGTGGCAGAACGTTTGTCTGTTAAATTCAACAAACTGTGGGTTGTTTCAGAAATTATGCTGTTTGTTCTTGTGGGAGCCACAGTGAATATTAAATATGCGCTGTCTGCAGGATTTGCAGCTGTTGTTTTGATTTTTGGTGTGCTTGCATTCCGGATGGCGGGAGTGTTTTTCTGTCTTTTAAAAACCGGTTTAAACAGGAAGGAGCGGACATTCTGCATGATCGCATATATGCCGAAAGCAACTGTTCAGGCGGCCATTGGAGGGATTCCGCTTGCCATGGGGCTTTCCTGTGGGAATATCGTTCTGACAGTGGCAGTTGTGTCGATTCTTATTACAGCTCCTCTGGGCGCGTTTCTGATCGATCTGACTTATCAAAAATTGTTGAGCCGGTAGGGTATATTTTTGGCAGAAAAGCTGATATACTAGTGAAGTAAATTGAATGTCAGAAATAAGGAGAGTGTGAGATAGAGATGAATTTTCAGGAAAAACAGCAGGAATATGCAAGATTGATCGTAGAAAATGGCGCGGCCATCCAGAAAGGACAGGAACTGGTCCTGCGCTGCCCCGCAGAATGCTGGGCGTTTGGCCGGATGATCGTAAAGGCCGGATATGAGGCAGGAGCAAAAGAAGTGATCGTACACTGGGGTGATGATGAAGTTGCACGCTTAAGATACGAGTATGCACCGATGGAGGTGTTTGAAAAATGTTCCGAAGTGGCGCGCAGATTCCATGAACAGTTATGCAGAAAATGGAGCGGCATTTATTGCGATCACAGCAGAGAATCCAAATGCTTTTAAAGGCGTGGACAGGGAAAAACAGATGGCAGCTGCAAAAGCGAATGACAAGGCGATGGAGCCGTATTACAAACGGATGGTGTCAAGCCAGGTGCAGTGGGTAGTGGCAGCTGTTCCGGGAAAAGAATGGGCAAAGCAAGTGTTTCCGGAAAAAAGCGAAGCACAAGCCATGGAAAGTCTGTGGGAAGCGATCTTCTGCGCAGTAAGGATTCAGGATGGAGATGTAGTTCAGGCATGGAGAGAGCATGATGCGCTGCTTTCCGAAAAATGTGAGATTTTGAACAAGTATCAGTTTACAGAGCTGCATTATGAGAATGAGGCCGGAACGGATTTCAGAGTAGGACTTGTGAAAAACCATATCTGGGAAGGCGGTTCCGAGGAATCCGGATCGGGAGTGCGTTTTATTGCGAATATGCCGACAGAAGAAGTATTTACAATGCCGGATTACAGAAAGGCAGAAGGAAAGGTCGTAAGCTCCCGGCCGCTGAGTTATCGGGGGAATCTGATCAAAGACTTCAGTCTGACGTTCCATGAAGGAAAAGTTGTGGATTTTGACGCCAGAGAAGGATACGATGCATTAAAACAGTTGCTGGATACAGATGAAGGTTCCAAAAGTCTTGGAGAAGTAGCGCTGGTGCCGTACGCTTCTCCGATTTCTGAGATGGGGATCCTGTTCTATAATACCTTGTTTGATGAGAATGCATCCTGCCATCTTGCATTGGGAGAGTGTTATCCGACAACCGTTCAGGATGGAGAGAAGATGAATGAAGAAGAATTGCATCAGATCGGCGGGAATCATTCCATCAATCATGTGGACTTTATGATTGGTACAAAAGACATGAAGATTACAGGAATTACAGAGGATGGAAAAGAAATTCCAGTCTTTATAGACGGCAGCTGGGCACTATAAATGCAGAATTTGTTGCAATAATTTGAAAAATTGCAAAAAATGTGAAAAAAGGGTTGACATTCCCTGGTACAGGTAGTATACTAACAAAGTCGGTTGCGGGAAATGCATCCGACGGATATGGGGTCTTAGCTCAGCTGGGAGAGCATCTGCCTTACAAGCAGAGGGTCACAGGTTCGAGCCCTGTAGGCCCCATACCATAAAAGATGGCGGAATAGCTCAGTTGGCTAGAGCACACGGTTCATACCCGTGGTGTCGCTGGTTCAAATCCAGTTTCCGCTACTGAAAAAGAAGTCCTTGAATGAGGGCTTCTTTTTTGTTACAATCAGAGAATGAAAAAGAAAGCCGGAATATCCGGCTTACAAGGAGGCAGAAGATGAATAAAAAGTCATGGATGGTATTGCGGATCGTGGCGGGATTGTATCTGGTATTTCTTGGGGTTCAGATCATTTCCCAGGTGACCAGGGAGCAGCCGAACAATCTGGCGCTGATGATATGTGCCGCAGTTTTGTTTATTGGAGTGGGGGTTGTATATGCAGGTGCTGCGATCAGCAGCGTATGGAAGATGAGCAGGGGAGGAGAAAAATCTCAGGAGGATGATCTTCAGATTGTGGAGAAAGAGGATTCGATGGAAACTTCACAGGAAACACGAAGAGAGATTCCGGATATTCAGTTCAAGCAGGAAATGCCGGAACAGGAAGAAAAAGAAGAGAAAGAAGCTCCGATTGATACAGAAGAACAATCGGACAGCCAATAGAAAAGAAAAGCAGTCAGAAATAGAAAGGAGCAGATAAATATGAGAATTGGAATGGGATATGATGTGCATAAATTAGTAGAAGGAAGAAAACTGATCCTTGGCGGTGTAGAGATTCCCTATGAAAAAGGACTGCTCGGACATTCGGATGCGGATGTGCTGCTCCATGCGATCATGGATGCGCTTCTGGGGGCGGCTGCACTGGGGGATATCGGGAAGCATTTTCCGGATACAGATCCTGCGTATAAAGGGATTTCCAGCATCAGACTGTTGGAGCATGTTGCCGATCTCTTAGAAGAACATCAGTTTCTGATTGAAAATATTGATGCAACGATCATTGCACAGAGACCAAAGATGCGTCCTTATATTGATACAATGCGCGAAAATATTGCCAAAGCATTAAAAATTGAGGCGGATCAGATTAATGTCAAGGCAACGACAGAAGAGGGACTTGGATTTACCGGAAGCGGAGAGGGGATTTCCTCTCAGGCAATCTGTATGCTGGAAAAAGTGATGAATTACAGCAGTGTGGATGTGACAGTACAGACAGGTGGATGTGCCGGCTGTCAAGGGTGCAAAAAAGCATAGATGGGAGAACGAGGATGGAACTTCGAAGACTGGAAGAACAGGAGCACCAAAAGACCCGGAAGCTGTGGGAGGAAGTGTTTTCAGACGATACCAGGGCATTTCTGGATTATTACTATTTTATCAAGACAAAGGAGAATGAAATCTGGGTGATTGAAGAAGACGGAGAGATCCAGTCCATGCTCCAGCTGAATCCTTATCAGCTTCAGGTGGCAGAGCATCCGTTTTTATGCCGTTATATTATTGCAGTGGCCACAAGAGCACAATACAGAAGCCGGGGTTATATGAGCAGTCTTCTGCGAAAAGCGATGCAGGAGATGTATGGGAAAAAAGAGCCGTTTACATTTTTGATGCCGGCAGCAGAGGCAATCTATACTCCATATGATTTTAGGTTTGTATACAGCCAGAGGCAGGCGGTGTTTGAAAAAAAGGCAGAGACAGAATTGATCGAAGAGGAAGATGCAACAATGTTTCAGGCAGAAGAACTGGCTGCGTTTGCAAAGGAGCGGCTCTTTGGAACGGCTCGGGTATATGCAGTGAGAGACGCGCATTACTATCAGACACGCGTATTGGAGCAGCAGAGTGAAAACGGCGGAATCCGAATGCTGAAAAAAGACGGAAAGCTGGTGGGGATCTACTGCTATGCAAAAGAGGAAACCTGCGAAGTTTTAGAACCGCTGATCCTTCCGGGATATGAGACTGTATTTTGGGATTCCATATCCGGTTTGAGTGAGAAGCCGGTCAAAGTACTGGCGTGTCCGGAAGTGTTGGAGCCTTGTGCAAGGTCTGTGGAGAGGAAACCGATGATCATGGTACGGATTCTGCATCTTGAGACCTTGTTATCAGTGCTTACGGTCAAAGAGGGAGAAAGTCTTTCTTGTTCCTTTGCGGTCATTGATCCGATCTTGACTGGAAACAGCAGGATCTGGAAGCTGTGCAGTCAGGAAGATGGCAGGATACAGGTCACAGAGACAGAGGATTCTCAGGGAGTGCTGACAATCGGTGCGCTTACGGAACTTGTATTTGGCTATCGAAGTGCGGCGGATCTAAGAAAGGATCCGGACGTATGTCTTGGCAGAGAGCTGGAGTGTGAGCTGGAGAAAATTTCACCGCTCTCTCCGGTATTCTTGAATGAGATTGTGTGAAAGAAGTTGACAAAACAGAAAATTTTGCATAAGATATAATCTGGACTAAGAAATAAAAGCAAAGGCTTAGAACGAAAAGAGTATCTGGTCATACGCTCACAGAGAGGAATTGTCACCGGCTGAAAGCAATTCCGGGAAAGCGGCCAAAGAAGTGCATTCGGGAGCTGATTCTGCGAACACACAAAGAATGTCAGTAGCAGGGTACGTGTCGCATACGTTACGTGCAATGAGTGAAAGAACCAGATTCTTTTAATAGAGTGGAACCGCGGAAGAACTTCGTCTCTAAGTTGTAGAGATGAAGTTTTTTTGTTTTAAAATGGCAGAAAAGTCAGGAGGATGTCATATGGGAATGCTGTCTTATATCCGGGAAGAAATCCGGGTGGTGAAAGAACGTGACCCGGCGATCAAATCGAGTATGGAAGTGCTGTTATATCCCAGTTTTAAGGTGATCTTGCGATATCGGGTAGCGCATAAATTATATCTGAAAAAGCATTATTTTCTGGCCAGATGGATTTCCCAGCGTGCAGCCAGAAAAACGGGAATCGAGATCCATCCGGGCGCACAGATCGGGAAAGGGCTGTTTATTGATCACGGAAGCGGAGTGATTATCGGTGAGACCACAGTGATCGGAGATAACGTGACTTTGTATCAGGGGGTGACTCTTGGCGGTACCGGGAAAGAGCAGGGAAAGCGGCATCCTACATTGGAGGATAATGTCATGGTCAGTGCAGGCGCAAAAATATTGGGTTCTTTACAATCGGAGAGAATTCAAAAATCGGAGCCGGTTCGGTTGTGCTGGAAGAGGTGCCACCGAATTGTACCGTAGTGGGAGTTCCGGGAAGAATCGTAAAGAGAGATGACAAAAAGGTGCTTCGAAGTGAAATGGATCAAATCAACCTTCCGGATCCGGTGCTCAGTGATATCAGAGAACTTCAGAAAGAGAGCAGAGAGCTTCACGATCAGCTGACGGAGATGGTACAGAAAATGAGATGTATGAAACAATGTAAAACAGAACAGACGGGAGAGGAGAAAAAAGATGAAACTGTATAATACAATGTCAAAAACAAAGGAAGAGTTCGTTCCATTGGAAGAAGGAAAAGTAAAGATGTATGTCTGCGGACCTACTGTTTACAACTTCATCCATATCGGAAATGCAAGACCGATGATCGTGTTTGATACGGTCAGAAGATATTTTGAATATAAAGGATACGATGTGAATTTTGTATCCAACTTTACAGACGTAGATGATAAGATCATCAAAAAAGCCAACGAGGAAGGTGTGACAGCAGAAGAGATTTCCAAACGCTATATTGAAGAGTGCAAAAAAGATATGGAAGGGATGAATGTCAAGCCTGCCACCAAAAATCCTCTGGCAACAGAAGAAATCGGCGGCATGATCGATATGATCCAGACGCTGATCGACAAGGGCTATGCTTATGAAAAGAATGGAACAGTTTATTACCGTACCAGAAAATTTGAAGGGTATGGAAAGCTGTCACATAAAAATCTGGACGATCTGCAGTCCGGCGGACGTTCCCTTCTTGTGACGGGAGAAGATGAAAAAGAGGATTCTCTGGACTTTGTACTCTGGAAACCGAAAAAAGAGGGAGAACCTGCATGGGAGTCACCATGGAGTGAAGGGCGTCCTGGATGGCACATCGAGTGCTCGGAAATGTCCAAAAAGTATTTGGGAGAGCAGATTGACATTCATGCCGGTGGAGAGGATTTGATCTTCCCGCATCACGAAAATGAGATTGCACAGAGTGAGGCTGCCAACGGAAAAGATTTTTCCAAATACTGGCTGCACAACGGCTTTTTGAATATTGATAACCGCAAAATGTCCAAATCTCTTGGGAACTTCTTTACTGTACGTGAGATCGGAGAAAAGTATGATCTTCAGGTACTGCGTTTCTTTATGCTGAGTGCGCACTACAGAAGTCCGCTGAACTTCAGTGCAGAATTGATGGAGGCAGCAAAGAACGGTCTGGAGCGTATCGTGACAGCAGCAGAACATTTGAAATTCCTGCTCGAAGGCGCAAAAACAGAGAATATGACAGAAAAAGAGCAGGAAAAGATTGTAAAAAGTCAGGAATTTACCCAGAAATTTGAAAAAGCCATGGATGATGATTTCAATACAGCAGATGCAATCGCGGCAGTGTTTGACCTGGTGAAATTTATCAACACAAATACAGACGGGGAAAGCTCTAAAGAATATCTGCAAAACCTGTTGAGCCAGCTTGTCGCATTGACAGATGTACTTGGAATTATCGTAGAAAAAGAGCAGGAGATGCTGGCAGACGATATCGAGGCGCTGATCGCAGAGCGTCAGGCTGCAAGAAAAGAAAGAAATTTTGCCAGGGCAGATGAAATCCGTGATGAGCTGCTTGTAAAAGGAATCATTCTGGAAGATACAAGAGAAGGGGTAAAATGGAAAAGAGCGTAAATTTTGAATTCAGAGATCTGATGGAAGAGATGCTGCAGTTTGATCCGGTGGATGTATCTGCATATTCTCCGCTTGTGCTGGCTTATATTGGAGATTGTGTATATGATCTGATCATCAAGAGCATGGTGATCAATCAGGGAAACCGTCAGGTTCAGAAGCTTCACAGAGAGACCAGCGGGTATGTGCAGGCATCTGCGCAGTCATTTATGATGCGTGCCATGCAGGAACATCTGACAGAAGAAGAACATGCTGTCTATAAAAGAGGGCGGAATGCAAAATCCATATCCCCTGCTAAAAACCAGTCTATTACAGATTATCGAAGAGCAACGGGATTTGAGGCACTGGTCGGATATTTGTATTTGAAAAAGCAATATGAGAGGTTACTGACGCTTATAAAAATCGGACTGGAAAGTCTGAAAGAAAATCAGGGAGAAGAAGATGCAGGAAAATAGGAAAGAATTTGATAATACAGAGCATACCCTTGTGATTGAGGGGAGAAATGCAGTGCTCGAAGCGTTTCGTTCGGGAAAGCCGATCGATAAAGTATTTGTGCTGGACGGATGTCAGGACGGACCGGTGCGCACCATTGTAAGAGAAGCGAAAAAGCATGATACGATCATCAATTTTGTGGGAAAAGAGCGACTTTCACAGATTTCCGTGACCGGAAAGCATCAGGGTGTAATCGCATATGCGGCTGCCTATGAATATTCGGAAGTGGAGGATATGTTAAAACTGGCAGAAGAACGAGGGGAAGATCCGTTTTTGATTCTGCTTGATAATATCGAAGATCCTCACAATCTGGGTGCGATCATTCGAACTGCAAATCTGGCAGGGGCACACGGCGTGATCATTCCGAAGAGAAGAGCAGTGGGACTGACTGCGACCGTGGCAAAAACTTCTGCAGGAGCCTTAAACTATACTACCGGTCGCAAAAGTCACAAACCTGGCAAAGACAATGGAAGAATTGAAAGAAAAAGGGCTCTGGGTTCGTGTGTGCGGATATGGGCGGAGAATCCATGTATCGTTTGAACCTGAAAGGACCGATTGGTCTGGTGATCGGAAATGAAGGGGAAGGCGTGGGACGTCTGGTGAAAGAAAAATGTGACTTTGTTGCCAGCATTCCGATGAAAGGTGAGATTGATTCTCTGAATGCATCGGTTGCGGCAGGAGTACTTGCTTACGAGATTGTACGTCAGAGAACGATGTAAGGATAAAATGGAGGAAATGATGCAGAGAAACCGGTATGAAATGCTGACAGATGAAAAATTGATCGAAGAGCTGCGCGGCGGGGACTCTGCGATCACAGATTTTATCATGAATAAATACAAGCCCATGGTTCGAAAGAAAGCAAGAGCCATGTTTCTTCTCGGCGGAGAGAATGAAGATCTCATCCAGGAAGGGATGATCGGGCTTTTTAAAGCAATCCGTGATTATGAGACCAGGCAGGGAACATCCTTTGCAAGCTTTGCCGAACTGTGTGTCTCAAGGCAGATGTACAGTGCGATCGAGGCATCTCAGAGAAAGAAGCACCTTCCGCTGAATTCGTATGTTTCATTGTACGAAGAATCCGTGGAGGAGGGAAAGAAGGTTCCTCTGATCGATACCATTGAACCACAGGAGGAAAATAATCCGGAAGCATTGTATTTTGGAAAAGAGTTTACCGAGATTTTTTCAGAACGGCTGAAGGAGAATTTAAGTACGCTGGAGAATCATGTGCTGGAATTGCACCTGATGGGAACGGATTACAGGAAAATCGCAGAGCTTCTCGGAAAAAGCCCTAAGGCGGTGGATAATGCTCTGCAGAGGATTAAGAGCAAGGCACAGAAATTGCTGAAAAATGAATTGAGATAAAAAGAAGATGAATTTTATGAAGCAATGCTTGATTCTATTAGGCATGGTGGATTCATGAAGATGGAATAAAAGGTGAAAGTTTATCAAAATTATATAAAAAATATTGACAGAGCTTACCTAATTGATGTATAATATTAGTGTTGTGTTTATCACACAAGCTGCTATGGCGCAGTCGGTAGCGCGTCGCCTTGGTAAGGCGGAGGTCGGGGGTTCAAGTCCCCTTGGCAGCTTGATGAAAATAGCGTGCCGTCAAAGAGTTCCAGACATTCTTTGGCGGCACGCTGTTTTTGTGAAAACAGAAATTTTTGCCTGTTTATACAAAAAGAAAAAGCCGGGATATCATCGCCGGCTGAAAAAAGGGGGAAAAGTATATATGAAAAAGCTTTTTGCTTTGTATGCATATAATATAGGCGAAAAGTGTGAGTAAACTGTGATAGTTCTATAAAAAAGAAATGAAAAATTAAAAAGAAAATAAAAACTGCGGCAATATCTCTGATCAGACAGATACTGCCGCAATTTTTATGAATTTTCTTCCTCTTCTTCTACCAGCTTTAAAATATCAGTTAAATCGCATTTCAAATATTCGCACAGTCTGGCGAGAATTTTCAGATCAATTCTGGATATCTTATTCTTACAGTAGTTGTTTAATTGGGTTCGTTGTAAATTGCAGTTTTTGCAGACGGAATTTTTGCTGATTCCTTTTTCTTTCATTACTACGTCCAAATCAATGATTATCTTATTCATATCTACACCTGCCTTTCCTAAAGTATATGTGCAGTTGTATAAAAATATAAGATGCAATATAATATAGATGTAGAAATATACACCTGTATAAAAATTATAATGGAGAATGAACGTGAAAAAGAAAAGAGATTTCAAGTATATCATAATCATAGGAGTTCTGGCAGCGACGGGGTGGTTCCTTTTCCAGCAGAAACCGGACGTGCGGTCTACTACAGTCACTCATACAGATGGAGAGTACAGGCTTTGGGTAGAGGTGAATGCGAACAGATGGACGATAGAAAACAGAGAGCAGTTTGCAGAAAAGTTGTTGAAAATGGTGGATGAAAATACATTTCAAAAGGTGCATTTCAGTGAAGATCTGGAAGAGCCGCACTGTATTATTTTCCGGGTATATCTCATGCCGTATCATTCGAACTGGGCATTTGAGGTGTGCTGCGGCAAGCAGAAAAAAGACACGCATCGTTGGGAGATACGTGTCCGCGAGAATCATTTATAATGTTTCAGAATCTAAAATAATCGTAAATGGTCCGTCATTAACAAGTGCAACCTTCATATCTGCACCAAATTCGCCGGTTTCCACGCAGGAAACAGACAGGCGGCATTTTGTGATGATATATTCATAGAGGGCATTGGCTTTGTCAGGAGCACCTGCTTCGATAAAGCTTGGACGGTTGCCCTTTTTGCAGTTGGCATACAGTGTGAACTGAGAAACCAGAAGAAGGCTCCCGTTTACATCTGCAAGAGAAAGGTTGGTCTTTCCGTTTTCATCTTCGAAAATGCGCAGTCCGATCATTTTTTTGATCAGTTTGTCAGCAGTTTCCTGTGTGTCTGAATCAGAAACTCCGATCAATACCAGAAATCCTTTCTGGATTTTTCCGATGGTCTGATCTTCGACAGTTACGGAAGCTTCTGATACTCTCTGGATAATAAATCTCATCTGTAGAATCTCCTGTCTGTTTTATTTGATAATCCGGATCTCTCCGATTTTGTGGATTTCCCTTTTTGGGCGCGTCTGCCGGATATCCCAGAGCAGCCATTCCGTACACGACATGATCGGAAGGAATTTCAAACTCATCAAGGAGAGCACGGACTTCAGGGTCATCACAGAGTGTGCGGAGCTGATTGATCCAGACAGAACCGATTCCGAAGGAATGTGCAGCCAGAAAGATGTTTTCCAGGGCACATGCATTGTCTTCCATACCGTGTGGATTTTCTTTTTGGTTGGAAGGGATGATAAGAACCTGTGGACGGTACATATCATAGCCCTTTCGTCCAAGTTTTCGTCCGATGAGTTCTGCCAGCTGCTGGATTTTTTCCTGATTGCAGAGAACCGTAAACTTCCAGGTCTGCTTGCCCATACCGCTTGGGGCATAGATGGCAGCCTGCAGGATCTCGTTTAATTCATTATCCGGAATTTCTCTTTGTAAAAATGCGCGGGTACTTCTGCGGGTAAGCAGATTTTCTATGATTGCATTCATATTCAACACCTCCTGAAATAAAATACTTTGATTTCTATTGTATACTTGTGTTCCGGGAAAGTCCAGAGAAACAGGTTGCAGAAAGGAATCTTTTGATCGGAAACTGATAGTAACAAAACGTGTCGAAAAAGATCGGGAAAATGGAAAACGCAGAAAAGATTCCATACGGAAGTATGGTATACTTAATGATAGTGAAAGTGGCGTTTTCATACAGACCAGGAGGGGACGAAGGATGAAGAAAAATCTGGAGCCACTGAAAGATGCACTGGAAGAGTTGGCAGATTTTGCACGCAAAATGGAACCAACAGAATATGCCTACTTCTACAGGCTGATGGAGCGCATGGAGAACAATGTGGAAATCTGTATTTTAGTGAGAGATGACAGATTGGAAAAACTGGAAGCAATTCTGAGACGGGACTGGAATCTGGTGAAGCGGATGTATGGTGATATGTGGAAAATGGATTTACAGAATGAGAAAGAGAGGTATCGATTTTTACAGCTGCTGACAGAGATTGAATGGTATCTGGAGGGAAAAGGCCTGATGCGTATGGAAGAAAAAAGGTATGGTTATGCGAATTGAGAGAGCGGCAGATGCGACCGAAAGGGTGGTGATCTGCCGCACTTTCTGCGTGTTGCGTCTTAAAAACGAATTTGGTATGATAAATAGCAGGAATACGGGAGCAAAGGAGATATTATGGACAGAACGATTTATGATAATTATGTAAAAATCTTAAGAAAAGAACTGGTTCCGGCACTGGGGTGCACAGAGCCGATCGCTTTGGCCTATGCATCGGCAAAAGCAAGGGAAGTGCTGGGAGAGTTTCCGGAGCATATGACAGTCTGGTGCAGCGGGAATATCATCAAGAATGTAAAAGGTGTGAAGGTTCCTAATTCCGGTGGGATGAAGGGTGTGGAAGCTGCAGCAGTACTGGGGCTTGCAGGCGGTGATCCTTCTCAGGCGCTGGAAGTGTTAGAAGCCGTGACCCAGACAGATATCAAAAGAACGAAGGAATTGCTTCGGGAATCATTTTGCGACTGCTGTTTAAAAGAAGGTGTGGCAAATCTGTATATCGAAGTTCAGGTTGTAAACGGAGAAAATGAAGCGACAGTCATCATTGAGCAGGAGCATACCAATATTACAAGGATCGAGAAAAACGGAAAAATTGTGTATGCGCACAAGAAAGAAGTGTCAGGGGAAGAAATTGAGGTGGATAAAAGTCTGTTGAATCTGGCAGATATCCTTGTGTTTGCGCAGGAAGTGGATTTAAATGAGGTACGAGATGTGCTTGCCCGGCAGATCAGGTACAATTCCAGAATTGCAAAGGAAGGTCTGGAGCATGAATGGGGTGCCCAGGTTGGGCGGGTGATCGCAGAGGAATTCGGGACGACTGTACAGTGGAAGGCCGTTGCTTCGGCAGCGGCAGGATCGGATGCCAGAATGAGCGGATGCTCCCTGCCGGTCATTATTAATTCTGGTTCCGGTAATCAGGGGATGACCTGTTCTCTGCCGGTGATCGAATACGGAAAAGAGCTGAAAAAGAGTGAAGAAGAGATTTATCGTGCACTGTGTGTATCGAATCTGGTAGCACTGAATCAGAAGCGTTATATCGGTTCCCTTTCGGCCTATTGCGGCGCAGTTTGTGCGGCAGCAGGCGCAGGAGCAGGGATTACGTATCTGTGCGGCGGAAATCTGGAACAAATCCAGAATACGGTCGTCAATACGATCGCGGATGCAGGCGGGATCGTATGTGACGGTGCGAAGCCAAGCTGTGCCGCGAAAATTGCAACATCTCTGCAGGCTGCAATCTTAAGTCACAAGATGGCAATGCGCGGACTGGTGTTTAGCAGTGGAGAGGGGCTTGTCATGGACTGCCCGGAAGATACGATCAAGGCGGTCGGATATGTTGGAAGAGCGGGAATGAAGCAGACAGATGTAGAAATCCTGAATCTTATGATCGGAAAGACAAAAATAGAAGATATCGAAAAATAAGAGAAAGATCAGCCTCATGTAAAAAGGGGCTGATTTTTGTAAGTAAAAGAAAAACAGATGAAACTTTTCAGAAGGAAATCCGGTCTAATGAGTGTAAAGCAGTTCAAAACAGCAGGAAAGCGGGGTGAGAGGTGATGAAATATCTGGTAAAAAAGGCACAGAAGAAAGACGATCAGGCATTTGTGGAGCTGATGGAGCGCTGTAAGAGCGGAATGTATAAAGTGGCAAGAAGTTATTTAAAGGATGATGCAGATATTGCGGATGCGATCCAGGAGACGGTGATCAATTGCTATGAACACATCGGGCGCCTGAAAAATGCAGATTATTTTAAGACATGGCTGACCAGGATCTTGATTAATAACTGCAAGGATATACTGGCAGCAGGAAAGCGGGTGTATCCTCTGGAGCAGATTGAAGAACAGGAGAATACGTGTATGGAGATGCAGAATTATGAATTTCAGGAATTGATGAACTCTCTGGATGAAAAATACCGGATCGTGCTTCTTTTGTATTACGGAGAGGGATTTAAGATCAAAGAGATCGCACAAATACTGGAGATGGACGAGAATACGGTGAAAACAAGGCTGTCCAGAGGACGAAAGAAATTTGAGCATGCGTATTCCATGTGTTAAAGAAGGAGGCAGTGAAATGAAGAAAGACTATTCTGTAGATGAGATGAAAAAAATTATGGGAAAGGATATGGAGGTTCCGAAATCTGTGGATGAGGGAATGAAAAAAGCGTATGAACAGCTTGGAATTCAGACCACGAGAAGACACAACAGAAAATATAAACTTTGGACAGGTCTGGCAGCGGCAGCAGTACTGACGGCAGGGCTTTCCATCACGGCGTTTGCGGTGACAAAATATCTCAATGTAACGCGAAGTGAGGAGGGGGACACACTCCAGTATCAGATTGAAGTGGATACAAAGCAGAAAGAGGCGCATCAGATCAAGGTGGAGCCGACCTATATGCCGGATGGGTATGAATATCAGGAAGAAGGTCCATATGGCGGAAAGTGGCATAATAAAGAGACCAACAGTGGGATTTCCATCATACCGTATAATGCGGCAGAGCTTTACAAGATGTCCAGAGTGGATGAAGATTCTTTTCGGAAATTCCGTAAGGAAAGCCGGGTAAAGACATCAGATACAGAGGATACCAAACTGGATCTGTTTTTGATGGACTCGGAATATGTGGACAGTGAGAAGACAGAGAAAATGTTATATCTTTTCAATGAAGAAGAGGGATATGGAATTTATATCCACAATACGAGCGATCTTCCACAGGAAGAGATTGAAAAAGTGGCAGAAGGGTTGAAGGTTACCGTTCTGGATGAGACTGTACCATATCCTTCGGAGGAAGAGATCCAGGCGGAAATCGAAGAAAAGAAATGGCTGGAAGAAATGGAAGCGCAGGCGGGAAATACGATTCCGGCAGAAGGCGTGCGTTCAATCGGTGAGGAGATCAAAAATCCGTTCAGAGATGAGAATTCAACAGAGTTTGAAGATATCCGGTTTACGGTCAAGGATATCAAAATTCAGGATACGCTGCCGGTCGATCAGTTTCCAAGAGAAAACTATGCCCAGTATGAAGATGAGGTTGCTCTGTGGGTGAATGAAGACTCCTCTCTGAAACCGCATGAGAGATATGTGCTCGATGCAGGAGAATGGGGTACAACGGATGCAATGGCAAACAAAGAGGCAGAAACGGTCAATTCCAAGTATGTAGTTGTAAAGATGCAGGCAGAGAATTGTTCTGATTTCCAGACAGAGTGGAATGCAAGCGGGGGAATCAGCATCGCTCCGGATCTGGCATACATGAAGACCAATGAGGACGGAAGCCTGTCAAGGGCAGATTATCAGCTGGTGGGAGCGAATGAAAATTATAACCTGCAGTGGACAGCCGGAAACGGGGCATCTTTCCCGATTTATTTTGACAAGATCTACTATACAGAAGGCGTGCAGAGAATGAAAGATGCATTCTTCCGGCCGCTGGCAGCAGGAGAAACACTGGAATATACACTGGTTTATGTGGCGGATGAGGATCAGCTGGATTCCTTATATCTGGATATATATCCGGGATATGGAAACACAGAGGAAGGTGTAGCCGCTCCATATGTAAAAGTAAAATAAGTGGTTTAGATTTCTTTACAGAAAATGGAAAAACGCCTATACTGTTAGGAAAAGAAGGATTCGGACAGGAGGCAAAAACAGATGGCGGCGTTTTTAAAAGAAATTGAAAAATTTTACGGGACAAAAGAGAAAAACCGGCAGGGTGAGGATCTGGAGACGTTTCTGGAGCATTATGATCCCCGCAAATATGAGACACCGAGCTGTACCACAGATGCGGTAATCTTTTCTATAACAGGAGAGCTTCTGGAGGTGAATCAGCTGAAAGTGCTTCTGGTGCGAAGGAGCAATCATCCAAGCATCGGGTTCTGGGCGCTGCCCGGCGGGTTTGCCGAAATGAGGGAAAATCTGGAGGATACAGCAAGACGGGAACTGGAAGAAGAGACCGGAGTAAAAGATCTTCCATTGGAACAGTTTGCAGTATATGGAGATTATGACAGAGATCCGAGGACCCGTGTGATCACAACGGCATATCTGTCGCTTGTGAACGAGCAGGACATCACGGTACGGGCAGGGGATGATGCGGCGGACGCGGCATGGTGCAGCCTCTGCCTGAAAGAAAAGGAAGTCCACACAGGAGAAGTCAGCAGAAAAGTCTGGCAGCTTCATGTGTCAAATGAAGAGAAGGGGCTGGATACCCGGGCGGAAGTTGAAGAGACATGCAGGGAAGGGCTGATTCGGGAGCGAAAGTTTCAGGTGCTCACAGGCGGAGAGATTGCAGTAGATCACGCGGCGATCATTGTATAGGCAATGTGTATTCTGGCAGACCGCCTTTTAGAAAAGAGATAAAAAGACAAAAAAGTACTGGTATCGGCAGTGTGAAAAAGTACCTGCCGATACCAGTTTTTTATGATTTTTTCTGTTTTTTCCGGCTGCTGGAAATATATGCGATAAATCCAAGACAACCCAGTGCGATCAGCATCCAGATCACAAAAATAGTCGTTCCCTGCGGGCGGAACATGTCGTAATAGCCTTTCAGATAGATCACGACTACGACCCACGGCAGGATATGTGTCATATAGAAGCGAGCTTTTGCCGGAAACTTTAAGCCGTCTCCGCTGTTTGCTTCCTGAATGAAATTTTTCCAGCCCCATCCGTTTTTGTGCGTACAGAACAAAAGATATACAACTGAGCCGAGCGGAAGGATATTGTTGGATACAATAAAGTCTTCCAGATCCATAATGTTTGTGCCTGCGCCAAGCGGCTGGAAACCGGACCATACGCTGAATCCGAGGATACATGGAATACTTAAAACTGTGATCAGGAGAATATTGATCCCCACGGCTTTGGTTCTCTTCCATCCAAACAGATCCATCCAGAAAGAGACAATGTTCTCGAAGACTCCGACAATGGTGGACAGTGCCGCACAGAATAAAAACAGGAAGAATAAAGAGCCCCAGATCCGTCCTCCGGCCATCTGTGTGAAAATGTTCGGCAGCGTGATGAATACAAGTCCCGGTCCGGCATCTGGTTCTACGCCAAAAGCGAAGCAGGAAGGAATCACGATCAGCCCGGCCATCAGTGCAACGCAGGTATCCAGAAGCACAATGCTCAGAGATTCTCCGGCGAGAGAACGTTTCTTATCCAAGTAGCTGCCGAAGATGGCCATACCGCCCATTCCGATACTCAACGTAAAGAAGGCCTGACTCATAGCTCCAAAGATCACATTTCCGATACCGTTTTTGGCCATACGCTCAAAGTCCGGCACCAGGAAAAAGCGCAGCCCTTCGGAAGAGCCGGTCAGTGTCACGGAACGGATCGTCAGGATAACCATAATTCCCAACAGACAGAGCATGGTGATTTTCATGATCTTTTCCACACCTTTTTGCAGACCAATGCTGCAGATTCCAAAGGAAAGTACGATCACCAGTACCGTCCAGAACATCAGCGTCGGAACGGAAGAAAGCATTCCGGTGATTTTTCAGAGACTTCAGAAGCTGTCACTGAGGCAAATTCTCCTTTTGCCATGCGAAAGCAGTAGTAAAGCATCCAGCCGCCTACCATAGAATAAAACCATGACCAGAAGATAATTTCCGGCAATGGCTGCCCATCTGGCGTAATGCCACCTGGTGTGCGGCGGTTCCAGTGCATTGTAGGATGTGGCAATACTTTTCTGACTTGCCCTTCCTACACTGAATTCACATACAATGATGGGAAGTCCCAGGATGACAAGAAAGAGCAGGTATACCAGGATAAAGGCCGCTCCGCCGTATTTTCCAGCCATGTAGGGAAACTTCCAGACGTTCCCGAGCCCGATCGCACATCCTGCAGATACCAGGATAAAACCGAGGCGGGAACCAAACTGTTCTCGTTTCATAAAAACCTCCATAAACATATAATATTATTTCTCCCCGCGGGAGTTTTCTTTGGAAACTTTGTTAGTATACCACGTTGGCGCGGCAAAGTAAAGAAAATGTTGGGTATGTACCTTGTCGGAAATGCGGATTTATGATAAGATAATCGGAAGAATGTTTGTACACGAGGAGGAATTTATGGAAAACGAAGCAGTTTCAAAAAATTTCATTGAACAGGAAATAGACAAAGACCTTGCAGAAGGCGTTTACGATCATGTGTGCACCCGTTTCCCGCCAGAGCCGAACGGATATCTGCACATCGGACATGCCAAGTCCATTCTTTTGAATTACGGACTGGCAAAAAAATACAATGGAACTTTCCATATGCGTTTTGACGATACCAACCCGACCAAAGAAAAAGTGGAGTTTGTGGATTCGATCAAAGAAGATATCCAGTGGCTGGGGGCTGACTGGGAGGATCATCTTTACTTTGCATCCGATTATTTTGAGCAGATGTACGAATGCGCAGTAAAACTGATCAAAAAAGGAAAGGCATATGTGTGTGACCTGACTCCGGAAGAGATCAGAGAGTACAGAGGGACACTGACAGAGCCTGGAAAGAACAGTCCGTACAGAGAACGCTCCGTTGAGGAAAACCTGGAGTTGTTCGAGGCAATGAAAGACGGAAAATTCAAGGATGGAGAGAAGGTGCTGCGCGCAAAGATTGATATGGCATCTCCGAATATCAATATGAGAGACCCGATCATTTACCGTGTGGCACATATGACGCATCACAATACAGGAGACAAGTGGTGTATTTATCCGATGTATGATTTTGCACATCCGATCGAGGATGCAATTGAGCATATCACACATTCAATCTGTACACTGGAGTTTGAAGATCACCGTCCGCTGTATGACTGGGTAGTCAGAGAGTGTGAGTTTGAGATGCCGCCAAGACAGATTGAGTTTTCTAAATTATACCTGACCAATGTTGTGACCGGAAAGCGTTACATCAAAAAACTGGTAGAAGACGGTGTGGTAGACGGATGGGATGATCCGCGCCTGGTTTCCATCGCAGCACTTCGCCGCAGAGGATTTACACCGGAGTCCATCAAGATGTTTATCGATATGTGCGGAGTATCAAAAAGCCAGAGCTCTGTAGACTATGCGATGCTGGAGTACTGTATCCGTGAGGACTTAAAGCTGAAAAAACCGCGTATGATGGCAGTACTGGATCCGATCAAGCTGGTCATTGACAATTATCCGGAAGATCAGGTGGAATATCTGGATGTGATCAACAATCTGGAGAATGAGGAGCTTGGTATGAGAAAGATTCCGTTCTGCAGAGAGCTGTATATCAACAGAGATGATTTTATGGAAGAACCGCCGAAGAAATATTTCCGTCTCTTCCCGGGCAATGAGGTACGTCTGATGCAGGCATATTTTGTAACCTGTACCGGATTTGAAAAGGATGAAGACGGCAACATCACAGTGGTACACTGTACGTATGATCCACAGACGAAGAGCGGAAGCGGATTTACCGGAAGAAAAGTCAAAGGAACGATCCACTGGGTACCGGCACCGTATGCAGTAAAAGCGGAAGTGCGCCTGTACGAGAATCTGATCGATGAAGAAAAAGGCGTTTATAATGAGGATGGTTCCATGAACTTGAACCCGAACTCCCTGACAGTCTTAAAAGACTGCTATGTAGAACCGAATTTTGAGGATGCAAAAGCATATGACAGCTTCCAGTTTGTAAGACAGGGATATTTCTGTATCGATGCAAAAGATTCCAGAGAGGATGCACTGGTATTTAACCGGATCGTGTCACTGAAGAGTTCGTTTAAACTGCCGAAATAAGCAGCGTGAAATTATGAATGAATTGACTATAAATCTTCACACAGCATCTGAGACACCGCTGTATGAGCAGATTTATCAGCATATTAAAAGAGAGATTCAGGAGGGAAGGATTACCAGCGGGGAAAAACTTCCCTCCAGTCGTTCTCTGTGCAAATATCTGGAAGTCAGCAGAAGCACAGTGGAGCTTGCCTATGAACAGCTGATCTCGGAAGGGTATGTGGAAGCAGTACCGTGTAAAGGGTATTTCGCGGCAGAACTGGAAGGGATGTATCGTCTGGATGTCGTTCCTGCTTTGGTGGGAGCAGAAGAAAAGACAGAGAAAAAAGAGTGGAAATATAATTTTACACCGAACGGAGTCGATCTGAACAGTTTCCCGTATAATGTCTGGCGAAGACTTGCGAAGGACAGTCTGTTAGATGACCGGGCAGAGATGTTCCGTCTGGGAGATTCTCAGGGGGAGTACGGACTGCGAAGTGCGATCAGCAGATATTTGTATCAGGCACGGGGAGTGAATGCACATCCGGATCAGATCATTATCGGAGCAGGAAATGACTATCTTCTGATGCTGCTTTCCACAGTGATCGGCCAGAATCATAAAGTAGCTCTGGAAAACCCGACTACAAGCAGGCATACCGGCTTTTTAAAAGTCTGTCTTATGATGTATGTACAGTGGATATGGATGAGAAAGGAATGAAAGTGGCCGATCTGAAAAGTTCCGGAGCAGATATTGCGTTCGTGATGCCTTCCCATCAGTATCCGCTGGGAATCGTAATGCCCATGAAACGCAGGATGGAACTGCTTAAGTGGGCAGCCAAAGACCCTGCACGCTATATTATCGAGGATGACTATGACAGTGAGTTTCGATACAAAGGGAAGCCTATTCCCGCGCTGCAGGGGTATGACCGATGGGAAAAGGTGATCTATATCGGAACGTTTTCAAAGTCCATCGCGCCTTCGATCCGTGTCAGCTATATGGTGCTTCCTGCGCCGCTTTTAAAGGAGTTTCAGAAAAAAAGCAGTTTTTTAAGTTCTACGGTTTCCAGGGTAGATCAGCTGATTTTACAGAAGTTTATCGAGGACGGACATTATGAAAGGCATCTGAACCGGATCCGGACATTGTACAAGAGCCGTCATGATACGCTGATGGGCTGTTTGAAAACATTTCAGAAAATCTGTACGATATCGGGGGAGAATGCCGGAGTACATATGCTGCTGCATTTTGCCGGTGATATGACAGAAGAAGAATTGATTCGAAAAGCTGCGGAAAAAGGCGTTCGAGTATATGGACTTTCGCAATATTATATCGATCCTCCTGACGGGCTAAAACCGACGATCATGCTGGGATATGCCAATATCAGTGAAGATAAGATGAAAGAAGCAGTAAAATTGCTGGAAGAAGCGTGGAAGTGAGAATATTCATCCGGATAACCAGCAGCACATGTCTGCGGCGGACGGACTTTGTTCGATAAAGTAAAAAACAGGAACTGTTCAAAAGTGGCCAGTTCCTGTTTTGCATTATTCTTCCGATTCAGTATCAGTTGCTTGTGTTTCTTGGGAAGGTTCTTCTTCTGTATCAGCAGTATCGGATGCTGCTTTGTTCAGATGCACATATCCGCGCTCTGATACCGGCTTTAAATCATTGTCCAGATCAAAATCCTCTTCTTCCATATCTTCTGTACAATCATACTCGGAAACTGCGTCACTGTCTTTGCAGAAATAAGCAATGATCAGACCGATCCCAGTACCGACAGCCGCAAGGCCAAGAAGCCATTTCAAAACTTTTTCATCGTAAAAATCTCCTTTCCAGCAGATGTTATGAATCGATATCCATTGTAATACTTTTCGCCGTTAATTACAAGACCTTTGAGAGTTACTGTTCACAGTAACTTTTGAGAAGTTGTATTGTGGAGAAATACAAAGTGTGCTACACTGGGGATATTGAAAAAAGCAGGGGTGAAACAAAAAGATGGAACATAAAGCAGTGAAAAAAGCGAAGAAAGGGTTGTTCAGCATTGTTTTTGGCCGTACAGCACTGATCCTTATGCTTGTTCTGATCCAGCTGATCGTTCTGGTTGGAGTGGCAACGATACTGAATGACTATGCCGTCTATGTGTACGGCGGATTTACAGTTCTGGCAGCAGTGATTGTAATTTATATTATCAATGAAAGAGGAAATCCGGCATTTAATATGACCTGGGTACTTATGATCCTGATTTTTCCGGCATTTGGATGCCTTTTCTATATTTGGGTAAAGTCTCAGCTTGGAACAAGATATATCGGAAAGCGATTGTGTATGCTCCGGCTTGATACAGCAAAATATATGCAGCAGGAGCCTCGGGTGATTGAAGCTTTGCGTGAGAGCAAGCCGGCCAATGCAAACCTTGCGCATTATATGCAGTATCAGCTGAATTTTCCTACTTATCGGAATACACAAGTGCAATATTTTGCATGTGGAGAAGAAAAATTTCCGGTGCTTCTGGAAGAATTGAAGAAGGCGGAAAAATTTATCTTTCTGGAGTATTTTATTGTAGAAGAAGGATATATGTGGGGGTCTGTGCTGGAAATATTAAAAGAAAAAGCAGCCGCGGGCGTAGAGGTACGGTTTATGTATGACGGAATGTGCAGCATTTCTCTGCTTCCGCCCGATTATCCGAAAAAAATCCGTCGGTTCGGGATTCAGTGTAAGATGTTCAGTCCAATCCGGCCGGTACTTTCGACGACACAAAATAACCGGGATCACAGAAAAATCTGTGTGATCGACGGAAAAACAGGATTTACGGGAGGTATCAATCTGGGAGATGAATATATTAACCGGAAAGAACGGTTCGGGTACTGGAAAGATACTGCCGTCATGATCAAGGGGGATGCGGTGCAGAGTCTGACCATGCTGTTTTTGCAGATGTGGAATGTTTCAGAATTAAAAAAAGAGAAATTTGAGCCCTATCTGACTACGATGGCAAAGGAGTTGAAACCGGAGACCGGATTTGTGCTCCCCTACGGGGACAGCCCGTACGATCATGAAAACGTAGGGGAGGAAGTGTATGTACATATTTTGAATCATGCGAAAAAATATGTGCATATTATGACGCCGTATCTGATTTTGGACAACGGCATGCTGGATACACTGACAAGAGCAGCAAAGAGCGGAATTGAAGTCTGCATTATCATGCCGCATATTCCGGATAAATGGTATGCGTTTGCGGTGGCGAAGACATACTATCGGGAATTGATCGAAGCAGGCGTTAATATTTATGAATTTACACCGGGATTTGTACATGCAAAGGTATTTGTCTCAGATGATGATACGGCAACAGTAGGAACTGTGAACCTGGATTACCGGAGTCTGTATCTGCATTTTGAATGTGGGATCTTTGTGTATGACAATCCGGTGGTACATAAAATTGAAAAAGATTTTCAGGAAACACTGAAAAAGAGCTGTAAAGTTACAGCGTCAGATATCGGAAATACCGGTATTTTTATGCGGATCTGCGGAAGAGTGCTGCGTCTGATCGCACCTCTGATGTAGAAAAAAGAAAAAGTGTTTTACAGAATGAGAAAAGTATAGTATAATTCATAGGGCAGTGATTCATAAGAACTGCTAATTAAGAGTTAAAAGCGATGAATACGCAGGAGGATTTGAGATGGTAAAAGCAGTAGTAGGAGCTAACTGGGGCGATGAAGGAAAGGGCAAGATTACAGATATGCTCGGAAAAGAAGCCGATATCATTGTCCGTTTTCAGGGTGGAGCGAATGCAGGACATACCATTGTAAATGATTATGGAAAATTTGCGCTGCACACTTTGCCGTCAGGAGTATTCTATGACCATACGACCAGCATTATCGGAAACGGTGTGGCGCTGGATATTCCGAGATTGTTCGGAGAGGTGCAGCAGATTGTAAAACAGGGCGTACCGCAGCCAAAACTTCTTGTTTCTGACAGAGCACAGATCGTGATGTCTTATCACAAGAATTTTGATGCTTACGAGGAAGAGCGTCTTGGAGGCAAGTCTTTTGGTTCTACAAAATCAGGAATTGCGCCGTTTTATTCCGATAAATATGCAAAGATCGGATTCCAGGTGAGCGAATTATTTGATGACGAGCTTCTGAAAGAAAAAGTGGTTCGCGTTGCAGAGCAGAAGAATGTGATTCTGGAGCACTTATACCATAAACCGTTGATCAATCCTGACGACTTATATAAAGAACTGACAGAGTACAGAGACATGGTAGCACCATTTGTATGTGATGTTTCTCTGTATCTGCACAATGCAATCAAAGAAGGCAAAGAGATTCTTCTGGAAGGACAGCTCGGTTCTCTGAAAGATCCGGATCACGGAATTTATCCGATGGTAACATCTTCTTCCACACTGGCGGCATACGGTGCGATCGGAGCGGGAATCCCTCCGTATGAGATCAAACAGATCATTACAGTATGCAAGGCATACTCCAGTGCAGTAGGAGCAGGTGCATTTGTCAGCGAGATTTTCGGCGAGGAAGCTGATGAGCTGAGACGCCGCGGAGGAGACGGCGGTGAATTCGGAGCGACAACAGGACGTCCGAGACGTATGGGATGGTTTGACTGTGTTGCTTCCAAATACGGATGCAGGATGCAGGGGACGACAGATGTAGCGTTTACAGTTCTGGATGTACTTGGATATCTGGATGAGATTCCGGTATGTGTAGGCTATGAGATCAATGGAGAAGTGACAACAGAGTTCCCTGTAACACATCTCCTGGAAAAAGCAAAACCGGTATTGAAGACACTTCCGGGATGGAAATGTGATATCCGCGGAATCAAGACATACGAAGAACTGCCGGAGAACTGCAGAAAGTATATTGAATTTATTGAAGAACAGATTGGATATCCGATCACAATGGTCAGCAACGGACCGGGAAGAGACGATATCATTTATCGCAAAAGATAAAAGGTGAACGAAGGTGTTCCGTATCTGCCAGCAAAAGCTGGCAGCGGAGCATCTTTTTTTGTGAAAAAATGTTAAGAGATTTTTATGAAAAACTTTAGAAATCAGCCACATCGGCGTCACAATTTGACAGTAGGATAAAAGAGTGTCAGGGGGACAAAAAAAGTTCTGTCAAGCAGGCAGAAAAATGACATATTTCAGAGGGCAGTATCATAAAATAATAAGGCTGAGGCCGGAAAAAGGAGGTATTTTATGCGTCAGAATAGTATACAGAACAGATTACAGATGATATCGATGGAAGAATACCTGGAGAAAAGACAGAAAATTCGAGAGACCGAAAGAAAAAGAGACAAAAAAACAGTCTGCAGGCAGCAGGAACTGGATGCTGCCGTTGCGATGGCAGAGCTGTATGTTTAACAGAAGAACATTACTCGTTCGAGTCGGAGTCATCCGTATGAGATGTACGGGAAAAGAGTGTATAGATATATAACAGTACAGGCAGTAGGATCGTGGCGGCAATGGCAGCCATCAGAAGCTTCTGAGAGACAACGCTGTCTATAAAAGCAAAGATGAGTGTGCTGACGTAAAGAAGAACCAGCAGGATTGCTCCGATCAGTGCCATGATACGTTTTGATTTCTTCATATTAGATTCCTTTCTTTTATCGTTTTTATAAATCTGCCGGAGCATCTTTTTGCTCCGGCAGATTTATTATATACAAAAGATAGAAAGATTGCAATATAGCGGTAAAATTAGTAGTTTACTGACAGAGAAAAGTGTTATATAATAGAACCACGATTGAATTTCTAAGAAAAAGGAGTTTTTACAATGAGTGAAAAATGTTTATTAGATCAATGGAGAGATATGGCATACGACAGAGAACTGTCCAAAGAGCAGTTAGAGAAGTTCTGGGGTCGTTATTTCAGCATTGAAAGAGGAATTTATGAGCAGCTTTTGACAGAGCCTGATGTAGAAGTGAAAGGTACGGTCAAAGAGCT
>ENA-OQKD01000067-OQKD01000067.1-human-gut-metagenome-genome-assembly--contig:-NODE-67-length-27667-cov-5.675309_pt1 | contig 27667 bp, 21 predicted proteins | sample MGYA00242775_ERZ504792 | MGnify/ENA primary metagenome ERZ504792 (study PRJEB26092, sample SAMD00036401) | human gut metagenome | host: Homo sapiens | study: EMG produced TPA metagenomics assembly of...
AATTATCTGTTATATAATGAAATCTCGAATGAGACGGAGTCTTCCGAGGTGATAGAAGAGTATGGAAACAGTCGTTTCGGATTGATGAAAAAGTACATGAAATATGGAATTTTTGATGAATCCGGAACGGCAATGCTGACCTCGGATGAATCTGCCAAGAAATTGCCGGAAGAGTTCGACGGTGATACGTATGCACTGTGTGTTCGCTTTTCGTTTGATGTTGACGGAGATATTTCCGATATCCAGGTGGGCGGAACAGCATATGATAAAAACCTTCAGTTTACGGCAGAGCAATGGCTGTATGACAACAGCGTTTATTCAGCGGCGTCTTATATTTCGACTCCATCGGAGGTGCAGATCATGTATGAGATGACAGAACAGAATCTGGAGGCTTATCTGGAGCAGTATGAGACATCGAATGATATGTATGTAGATGAACTGATGCAGCAGCCGTCCTTTAACTGGTCTGTTCTGATTTTTACAGTATTCAGTGCAGCAGCAGCGTTTTTGATTCCTCAGTATAAGAAACGGGCGTTGGAAAAGGACGCTATAGTGGATCCCAGAAGATGTCCGCTGGAAATTGCATTTATTATTGGACTTTGTCTGATGGCGTGTGTCCGTGCACTGGCGATCATGATATGGAATACATGCAGTCACAAGTTTATTCAGATCTTTTCTGCAAGCTATGGAGAAAATCTGAATGATGCCATTTCTCTGGCAGCGAATGCAGTGATCTGGTTTGTGTATTTTACAGTGGTGTACTGGCTGGCAGGATGTGTCAGAGAGATTTTTGTACTGAAGAAATCGTACTTAAGAGAAAGGTCCTTGTGCGTGAAGTTTTTATTGTGGTTGAAGAATGGAGGGAACAGCATGACAGAGAAGATCAAAAAACTTGTTCTTGGATGCTGGAGAACATTCAAAGCATTCTGCCGCCATCAATATGAAGCGTTGCTGCATATCGACTTCCGGGATAATACCAACAAAACTATTTTACGGATCGTCTTGCTTAACTTTGCGGTGATCTTTGTGATCAGTATGTTCTGGATGTATGGAATCTGGGTGTTGATCATTTATTCCGTCGGATTGTTTATTTTCCTGAGAAAGTACCTCAACAAGGTGCAGGAACAGTACCAGGGTATTTTAAAATCGACCAATCAGCTGGCGGAAGGGAATCTGGATTTCCCGATTACAGGAGATGTGGGAATTTTCGCGCCGGTTCAGAATGAACTGAAACGCATTCAGACGGGATTTAAAAAAGCAGTCAGTGAGGAAGTCAAGAGTGAACGGATGAAGACAGATCTGATCACCAATGTTTCCCATGATTTAAAGACACCACTGACAGCGATCATCACGTATGTGGATTTGGTAAAAAATGAGACAGATGAGGAAAAGAGAAAAGAATACATCGGAGTTCTGGAGAGAAAGTCTCTGCGCCTGAAAGTGCTGATCGAGGATCTGTTTGAGATCAGTAAGGCAACCAGCAGAACGGTAACACTTCATTATATGAAAGTTGACATTGTAGATTTGCTAAAACAGGTAGGTTTGGAGTATGATAGTAATATCAGAAATGCAAATCTGGAAATGAAGTGGAATCTGCCGGAGCATAAGATCGTACTATGGTTGGACAGCCAGAAAACATATCGTATTTTCGAGAATATGATCGTAAATATCACGAAGTATGCAATGCCGCATACGCGTGTGTATATTGATATGAAAGAGACAGAACAGGATGTGCGGATCTCAATGAAGAATGTGTCTTCTGCGGAACTGAATTTCAATACAGATGAGATTACAGACCGTTTTGTAAGAGGGGATGTTTCGAGAAATACCGAGGGAAGCGGACTTGGTCTGGCGATTGTAAAGAGCTTTGTAGAATTACAGCACGGCACTCTGCAGATCTCCACGGAAGCAGATTTGTTTAAAGCAGAAATTGTGTTTCCAAAGAGACAGGAGGTACCGGATGGAGAAAATGAAACAGGAATCTAAAGTGAAAAAGCCGCTGAAGATCTGGCAGGGTGTACTCACCCTGCTGGTCTCTGCGGTTATTTTGTTTGTGGCAGCGCCGATATTGCTGTCCCCGTTTGGCATGTATGGAAGTTTGCTCGGAGAGCTTCTTCTGTTTGGGGTGGCAGTGGGGGCTGTCCTTTTGTTTCACGGGGATCTGCGGGAGGTGTTTCCGCTTAAGAAACCTCATTTTTCGGGGATTGCAGGCACAATTCTGATTTGGGTAGGGACATTTTTGTGTGAAATGGTACTGCTTTTGATCTTGAGTCTGTTTTTCCCCGATCAGATTCTGGAGGTTAATGACGGGCTGTCATCGTCCATTGCCGCAGGTCCGTTTCTGCTGTCCTTTGTTACAGTAGCAATTTCACCGGCAATCTGTGAAGAGGCTCTGTTTCGGGGAACATTTGTCAGCAGTCTGAGAGGAAGGCTTGGAAAATGGGCAGTACTGTTGATCAGTGGCTGCATTTTCGGGATGTTCCACGGAGATGTTTTTCGATTTTTTCCGACGGCGATCGGTGGGGTGATGATGGGATATCTGTTGTGGGAAACCGGAAATATGTGTTATAACATGCTGTTTCATTTTATTAACAATGCACTTCCTGTCATTTTACTTTATGCCATGCAGGGAGTGTATTCCAGGATGGAGCTGTATATGGAGGCACAGACACTTGCGCAGGGTGCTCAGGATATGCTTCCGGCAGTGGGGATGTACCTGATGATGGCTTCTGCGGCTCCCGGGGCGATCTATATCGGAAATTATCTGATTCATGCAAAAACACCGGGGTATCGCACGAAATTATTCCCGTCAGGCAAACCGGGACTGGTAATCGGTCTGATTCTTGGGTCTTTGTTTTTATTTGCAGCGGGATTGCTTGTTTTTTTCATTTCAGTCGCGAGAATGTTATAAATCACAGATTTTATGAATTTATCACATTTTATCAAAAAGCGTCATTTTATAAAAATGGTGTCAAATTTCTGATGCGGATTTATTCAAATACAAAGGAAATCGTATCCGCGCATTCAACGCCGGTGGTGTGAAAGATGTGTTTTTGGAACTGTTGTTACTGTTCAAACCAGATATTACCAAAATAAAAATGACCCCTAATCTACCTGTTTACAACAAACAAAAACTACGATAAAATATTCTTCTAAGAGCAAGTTGATAAAACAATAATTACAGATAAATCTACAAGAACAGGAGAAACAAAAATGCTTGGGCTTAAACCGATCAAAACATTACCTATTCGTGAGAAGATTGCGGCAACGCTTCGGGAGGCAATTCTGGCTCAGAAGATTTCGGCGGGGAGGTTCTGACACTGGAAAGTACAGCGCAGGAACTGGGTGTATCCATCACACCGGTACGGGAGGCTTTTCAGATCCTCGCAAGGGACGGGCTTCTGGAACTGAAGCAGAACAAAAGAGCAGTAGTTGTGGGCGTAACAGAAAAAACAATCCGGGAACATTTTCAGATCCGGGCGGCATTGGAGAGCGAAGCCTGCGTTCTCTGCTGCAAGAATAAAATCGAGCTCAAGAGAATTGACCAGATTCTCAAAGTTTCCAGAGAAGTGATCGAGGATGGCGATTACGAAAGCTATGCCAGTCTGAACCAGACACTTCATATGGAACTGTGGCTTGCAGCCGGAAACGATAAGCTTGAAAATATGTTATCAGAGCTATGGAATGGACTTTCTAGAGGCATGAAGATGAATGAAGAGGAGTGTGTCCGCAAATCACTCAAAGAACACGAGGAGATCATCGAATGTATCCGAAGTGGAAATGAAGTAGAATGTTATCTCAAAATGCATACACATATTGATGAAAGCGGTAAAAACTTCCTTCTCCAATATGCTTAAATAGTAAAAGTATACAAAAATGAAGTGCTGATTTTTTGCAAAACGTCGAAATTGTTAAAGATTATTGACAGTGGAGACGTTTTTATTATTCTAATAATGTATACAATATAAAAAATAAAAGTAAAAAGTAAAGGAGAGGTAAAATGAGTAACAGAAACATCATTGTGAACACTTCTGAACCGAAGCCGGGAATTCTTGGCAGAGGAGACCTGTTTGCAATCGCGGTAGGAATGGTAATTGGGTCAGGGATGGTAACTCTAATCGGACCGGCGATGGCATATACAGGATATTCTGTATGGCTTGCTTATTTAACAGCGATTGTCATGGGATTTTTAATGGTATTCCCGTACATCATTCTGGGCGGAACCATGCGAGTGGCAGGGGGACCATATTCTATTGTGACGAATCTTTCAGGTGTCAGCGCCGGTGGTCTGGTAGCCTATACGAAATTGGTAACACCGATTTTGAACAGTTCTTTTGCTCTTGCATTGGGATTGTACATTAATAATCTTCTTCCGAATATTACAGTCAAGACAATTGCAATTATAGGTGTGATTATCCTGTTTGTTCTGAATCTGCTTGGAATGGATATTTTTGCTAAGGTCAGTAAAATACTGTCTACAATCCTTTTGATCACAATGGTGTTGTATGTTATTTTTGGACTTACACAGATCAGACAGCCAATCTTTGATTTTTCTGGTGAAAAAATGTTTACCGGTGGATTTAAAGGATTCATGCTTGCTGCGCTGCTTCTGATTAACTCTGCTAATGGTTATTACAATATTCTTTGGTATGGAAAAGATGCAAAGAAAGCAACAAAAGATGTTCCGTTTGCTGCAATGTCTTGTGTACCATGTCTTTTGGTTATTTATGTAGGGCTGGCCATGGTAACCGGAGGTGTTCTTCCGCATGATGAGGTAGCAGGTGTGGAAACGATTCTTCCGGCAGCACAGGCAATCCTGCCGTCAGTAGTCTACAGATTTTCATGATTGGTGGACCAATCATGGCAATTATTACAACACTGAATGGAGTATTCAATGATGTCAGATACCCAATTGCACAGGCTGCTAAAGATGGCTGGCTTCCAAAAAGGATTCTGAAGGAAAATCGTTTTAGGCGCACCATTTTTAATCTATACATATACATTGATTGTAGTATTGCTTCCAATCATTTTTGACATGAGTATCGTAACAATTACAAATATTTTCCAGGTGATTACATTCTTTATGAATGTAACTGTTAGTATATGCAATCTCACGTCTTCCAAAGAATATCCAGAAGCATGGAGCAAAAACTAAATTCCATCTTAAAAAAGGCGGTCTCTATGCTTTTTGCACGATTAGTATTATCATATATACAGTAATCTTTATGAAAGGAATCTTCAGTATCAAGCCGGCATATGCAATTTCCGCAGTTATCGTGATGGTTGCATTGATTCTGATTGGAATTTATCTTACAAATAAGGGTGGTATCCGTATTGAAACATCTATCTGGCAACCGTCCGAGGAGGAGAATAATGAATAATATATTTACAAGAACAGAACTTAACCCAATAAAACTGGAAGAAATGCTGGAAGAACTTGAGAATACAGTGGAACTGCATAGCATATCTGTGCGCTACAGAGGAGAGACTGTTCTGGAAGGAGCCTGGTCACCATTTTCACTGAATGATCCACAGATGATGCATTCACTGTCCAAAATAGGAACCAGCATATGTCTTGGTTTTGCTGTAGACGAGGGGAAACTTCATCTGGAAGATCATCTCTTGGATTATGTGAGAGATGAATTACCGGAAGCGTATGATGAAGCACTGGAAGACATTACAATTTATGATCTGCTTACCATGCAGGCAGGATCAAAGGAATGCTGCAACAATGTATGGTTTTCCAGGATTGAGAAAGACTGGGAGACAAACTGGCTGAAACAGCCAAAGATTCGTGAAGATATCGGTAAGGTTTTTCATTATGATTCCGGATGCAGTTATACACTTTCAAGAATCATATCTAAGGTTATGGGAGAAAACTGTTTATCTATCATGCAGAAGAGAGTTTTTGACAAAATGAATCTTGGCAGAATTAACTGGCTGACAAGCCCAGAAGGACATAATACCGGTGGATGGGGAATGTATCTGACTGCACCGCAAATCTCTGCGCTGGCACAACTTCTGCTTCAGAAAGGAAACTGGAAGGGTGAACAGATTGTACCGGCCTGGTGGATTGAAGAAATGGGAAAACCGAGAGTAGAAATTCCGGGAGATGAAAAGAAAGCACTGACACATTATGCTTATCATATAAAAGCAGGAAAAGAAATTTTTGCGGCTGAAGGTGCATTTGGTCAGTATCTTATTTGCTTCCGTGATCTTCCAGTAGCAATCGGAATTACCGCAGGTGCCCGTGAATATCTTGCAGCAGATATCTGTCTGAAATATATAAAGGAAGCAGTTTCTGAACCGTGTAAAGAGGAACAGCTGGAAGCAGCAGAGAAAGCACTTCGAACCAAGATAAGCAATCTGTCACTTGTACAGCCGGAAGGTACATTTCGAACTGCCAGACAGGAAGCTGAAAGAGTATTTAACCGAAAGATTCTTTTTACGGAAAATCCACGAAAGATCGAGAGCGCAGTGTTCACGAAAGAGGGATATAGAATAAAGATTGCAGCTGTGATTGATGGTGAACAGAAAGTACTTTATGCAGGATACAAAGCATGGAAACGCAATGATCTGTACCCAACTGATTTTACAAAAAGATATCACAGTGTGGCTTATGCGATGGATGCAGAAGCGTTGTATTTGTCTGTAGGACTTATGAATACCTCCTATAAAGAAGAGTATTGCCTGTGGGTAAATTCAGAAGAAAAAGTTATTGTAACTTGGCGTCCAAACGTAACTACCTTCCGGAAGACCGGACATGGTCTGGAAATTTACCGGAACCTTCGAATAAAAAACTTAAGATACAGATCCACAGAAATTGTGGGTCTGTATTTTTTTCACAAATCATAGAATCCGGATAACGGCAAACTTCAGAGAGTGGTAAATTCTGATATTATGGAGATAAAACAAGGTTGATAAAATATACGAATCGTGTGCTAAATCCATGCAGCCATATGTCTGTGTCAGCAGACCGAGACGTTTCGGAAAATCATGGAGCAGTATGAACTTTGTGCATGGGGGTATCAGTTTGCAGGAAATGGTTGTTCCGGTGATTTAGTATCATTATTTCCGTAATGATTCTATGGAATATAAGCGGAATAAGCAGCAATATGATTTTTTCATTGAAACTATAAGTCGTTGTTGGAAAATGTGGTAAGAAAATCAGACGAATATATTTTTCCAAGAATTTGTCGTAAAAATGTGTTCAATCAAGAAAATCGAGTGGAGAGCAAGTGGAAAAGCCTTGTGAAGCCTATAAAATAAGGGATTCAAAAAATTTCTGCAGAATATTGACACTGTGTGGTTGACAGTGCAAAGAAAAATGTTTACAATTGTACTAATAATATAATACAATTCTATAAGGAGAATGCGTATGAGATATGAAATCGTAGGAGAAACATTACCAGCAGTGATCTGTACTTTAGAAGAGGGAGAAACAATGATCACAGAGAAGGGAGCCATGAGCTGGATGTCCCCGAATATGAAGATGGAGACGAGTACCAACGGCGGGATCGGCAAAGCATTCGGGAGGATGTTTTCCGGAGAGTCGATTTTCCAGAACACGTACACTGCAAAAGGCGGTCACGGAATGATCGCGTTTGCATCCAGTTTTCCGGGAAAGATCGTTGCACATGAGGTTGCGCCCGGGAGAGAAATCGTAGTACAGAAGTCTGGTTTTCTGGCAGCAGAATCCGGCGTGGATTTGTCGATCTTCTTCCAGAAGCGGATCGGTTCCGGAATTTTCGGCGGAGAGGGATTTATCATGCAGAAGCTTTCCGGACGCGGTATGGCATTTCTGGAATTTGACGGTCATGTGGTAGAGTATGAGCTGCAGCCGGGGCAGCAGATTGTGGTGGATACCGGATATCTGGCTGCAATGGATGCGACCTGCAGCATGGAGATTCAGAGTGTGCCGGGTGTGAAGAATATGCTGTTCGGCGGAGAAGGGGTATTCAACACGGTCGTCAGCGGACCGGGACATATCTGGCTGCAGACGATGCCGATTTCGAATGTGGCAGGAGTTCTGGCACCATTTTTGCCGGTGGCGAAGTAAGGTGGCAATATGGAATATTTGGGTGTGTTGGCATTTATTATAATGCTGTGTTATATGTCGTATCCTGATAAAGTGAAAAAGCTTGAAAGGAAAGTAAAAAAGTTAGAAAAAGAAAGGTGCAGAGAAAGTATCATGTCAAAACTGATTGAAGAATTAGTGGGAAGAGATTGCAAAATTTCAAGTGAAAAAGGAATCAATTTTGCTGGAAAAACAGAGTTTGAATGTCATGTGATGGACTGTGATGAAGAGTGGCTGAAAATTTCTCTGAAAGATAAAAAGAATCAGGAAATTGTAAAAATGATACGTGTGGAAGATGTGGATGAAATCGAAGTCAAAGTAGATCAAAGCTTATGAGTTAAATAAGAACTATAAATGAGCAAATATCGAATTTTACACAAAACTGACTTTAAGTTTATTCAGGGGCAGATTGCCCCTGTTTTTTAAAACAACTCCATACTTCTCTCTAAAATCCCTCGCATATACGCAATGGCAATTCCATAATTCGTAATTGGAATGCCCTGTTCTCGGGCGCAATCTAATCGATACTGCATTTCTTTTTCTGTCAGCGTGCATCCGCCGCAGTGGATGATTACCTGATAAGGAGACAGATCTGACGGAAAATCCGTTCCGCTTGTAAATGTAAACTGCAAATCTTTCTGTGTAAACTGTTTCAGCATCCTGGGCAGTTTGACAGTTCCGATGTCTTCGCACTGCCGATGATGGGTGCAGCCTTCGCAGATCAGTACATGATCCCCGTCTTTTAATGTTTTCAGGGTCTGTGCACCATGGGCGGCAAGTTCTAAATTTCCTTTGTATCTGGCAAATAAAATCGAAAAAGAAGTCAACGGTACTTCTCTTGGTACGATTTTGGCGACGGCATCAAAGACCTGACTGTCTGTGATGACCAGATCCGGTGTTCTTCCAAGGGTTCTAAGCGTTTCAGAAAGTTCAAGGTCTCTGACGGCAATTGCGGTTGCTCCGTGATCGAGAATATCCCGGATGGTCTGCTGCTGGGGCAGGATCAGGCGGCCTTTCGGAGCAGCTTTGTCAATGGGAATGACCAGCACGACAAAGTCTCCGGGATGGATGAGATCTCCCACGATTTTTCGGGTTTTTGGTGTTTGTCCGAGCTGTTTTGCAAGCAGTTCTTTTAGTTCGTGGATGTGTGTTCCCGCGGCAGCGCTGACATACAGGATCTGCTCCCGGGAAATTTCATCCGGAAGAACAGGAGAAGCTATGGTAAGATCCATTTTATTGACAGCGATCACAAAAGGAATCTGTTTTTGGCGGATTTGCTGTAAGATCCGGGTATCTTCTTCAGTTATGCCAAGCTGCCCGTCAATGACAAGCAGAGCAATATCTGTGGTATTTAAAATCTGTTGTGTTTTTTCGATACGCAGGGTTCCAAGCTCTCCGGTGTCATCCAGTCCCGGAGTATCGGTCAGAACAACAGGTCCCAGCGGAAGGAGCTCCATTGCTTTTTTAACCGGATCTGTGGTGGTTCCCTTAAAATCTGAAACAATGGATACCGGCTGTCCGGCGAGGGCATTGATCAGACTGGATTTTCCGGCATTTCTTTTTCCGAAGATCCCGATGTGGATACGTTCGGCAGAAGGGGTCTGGTTGAGTGTCATAAAGATGCTCCTTTCTGTTAGAAACGGAAATCCCGGCGATTGTTCTGTTCGATCAGGCGAAGATTCTCCAGAACCACAGCACGCGCTTTTTCATTTGGGACGTTTCCGACTTCTTTCGCAATGAGACGGTCTCCGATGGCTTTTGTCTCCGGTGAAGCATAGTCCATCAGGTATTCCTTGAGTGTCATCAGTGCATTTGGATGGCAGCAGTTCTGGATCTGACCGCTCTTGCAAAGAGACATGAAGCGGTCTCCGGTGCGGCCTTCCCGATAGCAGGCAGTACAAAAACTTGGAATGTAATCCATCTCCATCAGCCAGCGCACGACTTCATCCAGCGTCCTGGTATCACTGACGTCAAACTGTTCAGATTTTGCGTCATCCGGCTCCGGCTCGCAGTAACCGCCAACGCTGGTACGGGAGCCTCCGCTGATCTGGGAGACGCCAAGGTGCAGAACCCGTTCTCTGCATTTCTGACTTTCTCGGGTGGAGATGATCATACCGGTGTAAGGAACGGCAATGCGGATACATGCCACGATCTTTGCAAAGGTATCATCATCAATACCGTTGTCAAATTCATCGGCATTGATATCGTCCGCATGACGAAGCCTCGGTACGCTGATCGTGTGCGGACCAACGCCGAAAGCAGCTTCCAGATGCTCTGCGTGCATCAGAAGTCCTGCAAATTCATAGCGGTATTTGTCCAGTCCGAATAAAACTCCGATTCCCACATCATCAACACCGCCTTCCATGGCGCGGTCCATTGCTTCGGTATGATAATTGTAGTCATGTTTCGGTCCGGTCGGATGGAGGGTCAGATAACTCTCCTTGTGATACGTCTCCTGAAACAGGATATAGGTGCCGATCCCGGCTTCTTTGAGCAGACGATAATTGTCCACAGTGGTTGCTGCGATATTGATGTTCACTCGTCGGATGGCGCCGTTTTTGTGTTTGATGCTGTAAATGGTGTTGATGCTGTCCAGATAGTACTCCATCGTGTTGCGTACGGGATCTTCTCCGGCTTCCAGCGCCAGACGTTTATGCCCCATATCCTGCAGTGCAATGACTTCTTTGCGGATTTCCTCCTGGGTCAGCTGTTTTCTTGCGATATGTTTGTTTTTCAGATGATACGGGCAGTATGTACAGCCGTTTACGCAGTAGTTGGACAGATAGAGCGGTGCGAACATGACGATCCGGTTCCCGTAGAAATCCTTTTTGATCTGCTCTGCCAGTTTGTAGATTTCCTGATTTTTTTCTTCCATCTGGCAGGCAAGAAGAACGGACGCTTCTCTGTGAGAAAGTCCTTTTCTCAGACGTGCTTTTTCCAGGATTGAATCAATGAGCGCTTCATTGGCTTTGTTCTCATCCGCATAGGCAAGCGTTTCTAAAATCTCTTCGTGATTGATAAAATCATCCGCATGTTTTGAATATACATCATACATAAGTCATTCCTCCAATTGTAAAATAAAAAAGAAAGTTGTTAAGGGGTGATGTTTAAAGAATCTCCCCGGTCAGTGATTACCTGATAGCCGATGGACTGCATACGCTGCTCCAGCTCTGCCCGGCATTCGGCTGCTTCTGCATCGGTACTGATCTTATTGTCATAGAGCAGATAATCGCCTCGTACCTGTTTTGGGGAGAGGTTTGGCATGACCACGTTGGCCCCGGATAAAATACCAAGTTCCCGTCCGTTGGGGGCAATGGTTCCAAGGGCAGTGGTTGCCGGGAGCAGTACTTTTGGAAGCATCAGGCGAATGAGTCCCAGAAGAAACAAGGTCAGCTCCAGAGTCCCCGCTTTTTGTGCAGCGAACGGTGTATCATGGTGCGGGATAAAAGGACCGATCCCCACCATTTGAGGATTTAATTCTTTGAGAAATAACAGATCTTCAGCCAGATGTTTACTTGTCTGACCGGGAGAGCCTACCATAAAGCCGGTTCCCACCTGATAGCCGATTTCTTTCAGGTCCCAGAGACATTGCTGTCTGTGGGATGCCAATAGACGCGGCGGATGCAGCTGTTGGTAGTGGTCTGCATTGTGGGTCTCATGGCGCAGAAGGAAACGGTCAGCGCCTGCATCAAAAAGCTGCTGATATTCTGCCTTAGTTGCTTCTCCGGTAGAAAGTGTGATGGCACAGTCCGGGTACATGGTGCGGATTGTGTGGACCAGGTCGGATAATCGATCCGTTGTATACCATGGATCTTCTCCGCCTTGCAGGACAAAGGTACGAAATCCAAGTTTGTACCCATCCGCACAGCAGGCGAGGATATCCTCTTTTGTCAGCCGATAGCGATGTGCATGTGTGTTGCCGCTGCGGATCCCGCAGTAATAACAATTATTTTTGCAGTAATTGGTAAATTCAATCAGTCCACGGATGTAGACCGTATGCCCGTAGAACCGGATCTGTGCACGGCGTGATTTTTCAAAGAGATATGCGGCAAGTTCCGGTGTGCGTCCGTTCAGCAGCTGTATCCATTGGGAAGCGCTGAGGGTATGTTCCTGTTCCAGTTGGTCGATCAGGGAGCAGAGATATGGATCCATCAGGTTGACTCCTTTCTGAAAAAATGTTTTTATATTTTTTTATTATAGCACAGTTTTAAACATAGAGGTTTATTGTTTCAGTCTGAAATATTGACAGGGGTGATACGGTGTGATAAGTTGGACACAGAAACAGCAGAAAGTGGTGATGAAATGTCGGAAGTGAGAAAACATTTTGTCGTTCATGGAAAGGTTCAGGGCGTAGGATTTCGTTATACTGCAAAATATCTTGCATTGTCTCTGGGACTGACCGGATGGGCGAGAAATGAATGGGACGGAACAGTGACCATGGAAGTACAGGGACGGGAAGCTCTGATCAATAAACTTCTGGTGGGATTGAATCAGAATCAGTTTATTTCCATCGAATGGATCGATACAAAGGAGATACCGTTGGAGGAAGAAAAAGCGTTTACCGTAAAATGAAGGAAAGAAGAACTTGGACAATAGCATAGAAAGGACAGGGAGAAGCAGGATGAAATTAGGATTTATCGGAACAGGAAATATGGCAGGCGCCATTATGGGGGGCATTATTAAAAACGGGGTATTAAAACCGGAAGAGATCATCGGTTCGGATATTTTGGAAGCAGGGAGGGAAAAGGTACATTCTCTTTACGGAATCTGTGTGACAGATGACAACAGGGAGGCGGCAAAGGCAGAGATCGTGATTCTTTCTGTAAAACCGCAGTATTATGAACAGACGATTGCGCAGATCAGAGATGAGATCACAGAGGAGCAGGTAATTGTTACACTTGCTCCGGGAAAAACTCTGGAATGGCTGAAAGAGCAGTTTGGAAAGACCGTGAAGATCGTGCGGACCATGCCGAATACGCCGGCTATGGTTGGAGCAGGGATGACGGCAGCATGTGCCAACGCAGAGGTTACCAAAGAGGAGCTGGAAAAAGTGCTGACAATTTTACGTTCGTTTGGAGAGGTGGAAGTGGTTCCGGAGCATTTGATCGATGCAGTCGTATCCACAAGCGGAAGCTCCCCGGCATATGTATTTTTGATGATCGAGGCCATGGCAGATGCGGCAGTAGCAGACGGAATGCCAAGACCTCAGGCTTATAAGTTTGCCGCTCAGGCAGTGATGGGAAGCGCCAAGATGGTCCTGGAGACCGGAAAACATCCGGGTGAACTCAAAGACATGGTATGTTCTCCTGCGGGAACAACGATCGAAGCAGTGCAGGTACTGGAAGAGCGCGGTTTTCGAAGTGCCATTATCGAGGCAATGCGTGTGTGTGCGGAAAAATCCAGAAATATGTAGAGTAAAGTGACAGGCATGAGGGGGAAACGGCGATGGAGATTCATGGAATTCAGAAAATGACACTGTTAGATTATCCGGAAAAAGTGGCGTGTACGATTTTTACGGCGAGATGTAATTTCCGCTGTCCGTTCTGTCATAATGCTTCTCTGGTGACACATGTAGATGCGGCGGCAGCAATTTCCGAGGAGGAAGTGTTTTCATTCCTTGCGAAACGGCAGGGGATTCTGGATGGTGTGTGCATTACCGGAGGCGAGCCTCTGCTTCAGCCGGATATCGAAGAGTTTATCCGGAAAGTGAAAGAGCTCGGTTATCAGGTCAAGCTGGATACCAACGGCAGCAATGTATTGCGTCTGAGACGGCTGGTGGAACAGGGGCTTGTGGACTATGTAGCAATGGATATCAAAAATGCTCCGGATAAGTATGGTATGACCATTGGAATTGAAGAATATGATATGTCCAATATTTTTCAGAGTGTGGATTTTCTGATGTCTGGGGATGTTCCCTATGAATTTCGCACCACGGTTGTGCGGCAGTTCCATAAAAGGGAAGATTTTGCTGCTATCGGGCGATGGATCAAGGGGGCAAAACAATATTATCTGCAGAGCTTTGTAGATTCCGGAGATTTGATCTGCCCCGGAATGAAGGGGTATACAAAAGAGATTATGGAACAGGCGCTGGAAATTGTGAAGAGGAACATTCCAAATGCGAAGTTAAGGGGTGTGTGAATACAAAAGACATTGTAAATATGATTGGTACAATGGATATTAGCGGAAACGGGAGAAAAGTTTAGTGAAAACAAAAAATATAGATTTTTTTCTATTATTATAGTTGCTGTGTTTTTAGTAACCTTGTATAGGGAATATGATACTTCCGAACTTCAGACATTACTTACCTGTTCAAATACAAGACGCATGCAAACGAAAGTTGTTGAGAATAAAGAATATTCTCAATATCTCACAAATTATGCTCCAACAGAATTGGGAATTGCCCCGGAACAATTAATTTACTTAGAGCCTGCACTTGCTGGGTTACCAACTTATAGTCTACACGGGAAAAATGTGGCAAAAGAAGATGCAATTTCAGATGTTAAATTCCTTTTTCAAGTTTTAAAACACTCTTATGCGGGATATTTGTATTTTGGTGATTTTGAAAAATGGGAAAATGTGAGAAATAATATGATAAATCAAATCAATGCATATCCCGATGAATTGCCAGTTTTCACATTACAGCAGATACTAATGAGCAATTTGCAATTTATACAAGATGGTCATTTTTTGATTAATGGCTCATCTATAATAGAGCGTGATATTTATTATTATAACGAAGCATTTAAAATTCAGGAAGATTCGAAGGGGTTTTATCTGTATTTAAATAGGCATAAATGGTATATAGAATCTGTGCAAGATGATAAAGATGTGAAACAATACGTAAAGTCATCATTGGATCAATCAGGTCATATGTGTAAATACATAGGAATATTGTCTGGAACACCATATACTGCAGTGACTTTAAAACTAAATTCTGGAGTGGAGTTCAAAGAAATTAGAGTTGAATTAAAGGCAAGTCAGGGGAAAGTATATAGTCAAAAGAAATCTTCTAAGGGCTACAATTACAGAAAAATAAACAATATACCTGTTTTTACAATGAATTCTTTCATAGGTACTGATAATCTTGAAACTTATAAAAAGGCTGCCAGACAGGCAAAGAATGAAGAATTTATAATTTTAGATTTGAGAGGAAATTCCGGTGGGCAGACAGTCATCCCAACAACATGGTTTGAAAATTTTACGGGGCAGATTGCCAAAACAAATAGCGTGACCATACGATTGGCGAGTTTGATCAATAATTATGTAACAAAATCAGCGCTTGAAATGGTTGATTATGAAAGCCTTACGCCTCATTTTAAGGATTTGTATAAATCAGAATATGATCTTAGCAGCCGTTCAGAAAATAAATGGTATGTTACGACTGAAAATAAAGTCGTTCTTCCTAATGATACGAAGATCTTTGTATTGATTGACAAAAATGTACGTCGTCTTTCTGCAGAAGCATTTGTTGAGGAATTAGATACGCTGAAAAACTGTTGTTTTTGTTGGAACGAATACATCAGGGGTTGTGTTTTCAAAACAAAGCATACGTTGTACACTGCCGTATTCTCAATTAGCAGTTACTTATGGAGATGCGATATCTTTTGGCGGCATTACAGAGGGAAAGGGATTTGAACCAGATATATGGATCGGTGGCAATGATGTTTTGGAACGAGTGGTAGATTTTATTGAAAGAAATGAAGGAACATGAAAATATCTGGTATAATACAGGAATGTGCAGAGAAGAAAGATTGCAACTCATACGTGGAAATATCGGAGAAAAATTGTTAGAAAAGCCTGAAAATTCAAGAAAATAGACGGTTTCATGCAGGGAGGATGTGACTCAAAACGGGTCATACCCTCCCTGTATTTTATTGTTCATGTATAAAAGAGCAAAATTATGTAATAATCAGCCACTGTTTCTTAGTATAATTTCCTTAAAAAGTGTTACGTTTCTATTTTTTTATTATTTTAGAAAATTCCATATTTTTCTATAATACAGATATCAAAAACAGAGACGAATAAAAAGGGAGGAAACGATAATGAAGAAAAAGAGAATGCTGGCACTTCTTTTGACAGTAGCAATGGCAGGAACGATGCTTGCAGGATGCGGCAGATCCGATGGCAAGGAAGATGAAAAAGGAAAAAATCAGGCAAAGAGTGAAGGGAAAGTGTACTATCTGAACTTCAAGCCGGAGCAGGCAGATGACTGGGTAAAACTTGCAGAGACTTACACAGATGAGACTGGTGTTCAGGTGGATGTGCAGACAGCTGCTTCCGGGACGTATGAATCCCAGCTGAAATCTGAGATGGCAAAAGAAGAGGCGCCGACCCTGTTTCAGGTCAATGGTCCTGTCGGTCTGGCATCCTGGAAAGATTACTGTTATGACCTGTCAGACAGTCAGATTTACAAGGATATTTCCAGTGACGCTTATGTGTTAAAAGAAGGAGATGAAGTCAAAGGAATTGCGTATGTAGTAGAAACATACGGAATTATTTATAACAAAGCGATCCTGAATCAATACTTTGAACTTTCAGATGCTGCTGTAAAATCAGTGGATGAGATCAATAATTTTGAAACGCTGAAAAAAGTTGCGGACGGAATCCAGAAACACAAAGATGAATTGGGGGTGAAAGGTGCATTTACATCCGCAGGTATGGATTCTTCTTCTGACTGGAGATTTAAGACACATCTGGCAAATCTTCCAATCTATTATGAATATAAAGATGAGGGCATTACATCCACAGATGCGATTAAAGGAACCTATCTGGAAAACTATAAGAACATATGGGATTTATATATTACAGATTCTACCTGTGAACCGTCTATGATCTCCTCTAAGACGGCAGAGGACGCAAGCTCCGAATTTGCACTTGGAGAGGCTGTATTTTATCAGAATGGAACCTGGGCATACAACGACATCAAGGATATGGAAGTTGCCGATGAGGACATGGGAATGCTTCCGATTTACATCGGTGCCAAAGGAGAAGAAGAGCAGGGACTTTGCACGGGATCTGAGAACTACTGGTGTGTGAATAAAAATGCTTCAGAAGAAGACATTCAGGCAACTCTGGATTTCCTGCAGTGGGTTGTGGAAAGTGATGAGGGACGCGATATGCTTGCAAATACGATGGGATTTGTGACACCGTTCACCACATTTGAAGACTATCTGCCGTCAAATCCTCTGGTGCAGGCAAATGAGGAATATAACAAGGCAGGCAAGACACCTGTAAGCTGGAACTTTACGACAATGCCTTCTGAAAACTGGAAAAACAATGTAGGCTCTGCACTTCTTGAATATGCACAGGGAACTGGAAAATGGGATGCAGTGGAAACTGCATTTGTAGATGGATGGGCAACTGAGTATCAGGCAGCGCATGCGGAATAAAAACATAGATTTGAGGCGGACGGAAAACCGTCCGCCTTTTCCATCAAGAGGAAGGAGAGAGGGACATGCAAAAAGCAATAAAACGATATTTCCCTGTTTTTGTACTGCCCACGATGATCGCATTTACCATTGGGTTTATCGCGCCGTTTTTACTGGGTATTTATCTTTCGTTCTGTAAATTTACAACCGTGACAGACGCCAGATTTATCGGGCTTGAGAATTATGGAAAGGTATTTCAGGATCCTACATTTTTACACTCTCTGTGGTATACCGTGTTGTTTACAGTACTTTCCATGTTATTGATCAATGTACTGGCATTTGCGGTGGCGTTGGTATTGACAAAACCAGTGCGCGGGAAAAATATTTTCCGGACTGTATTTTTTATGCCGAATTTGATCGGTGGAATTATTCTGGGATATATCTGGCAGCTTCTGTTAAACGGAGTGCTTGCACATTGGGGAAAAACACTTACATATTCCGGGACCTACGGGTTGATGGGAATGATCATTCTGGTGTGCTGGCAACAGATTGGATATATGATGATCATCTACATTTCCGGCATTCAGAATATTCCCGGAGAGCTGATCGAAGCGGCGAAGATTGATGGAGCCAACTCCTGGCAGGTACTTCGCAAGGTCATTATTCCGATGGTGATGCCGTCGATCACGATTTGTACATTTTTAACGTTAACAAACGGTTTCAAGTTATTTGACCAGAACCTGGCACTGACCAATGGTGCACCTTCGAAAATGTCAGAACTTCTGGCGCTCAATATCTTCAATACGTTCTATGGAAGAGCCGGTTATGAAGGTGTTGGTCAGGCGAAGGCAGTAATCTTCTTTCTGATCGTTGGTCTGGTTGCCGTGATTCAGAATCGCATGACAAGATCAAAGGAGGTGCAGCAGTAGTGAACAAAAAATTAAAACATGGCTGTCTGGTTACGCTGATCTTCTCTGTTATCAGCCTGCTGTATTTATATCCGATCATTCTTGTTGTGATCAACTCATTCAAGAAAAAAGCATACATCAGCCGGGTGCCATTTGATCTGCCAAAAGACAATATGTTTGTAGGATTGGAAAATTATATCCGCGGAATCGAGCAGACAAAGTTTTTTGAGGCATTTAGCTGGAGTCTGTTTATCACCGTGGGCGGAGTTGCAGTCATTATCCTGTGCTGTTCCATGTGTGCATGGTTTATCAGCCGGGTGAATACATGGTGGACAAAACTGATCTATATGCTTTGTCTGTTTGCCATGGTGGTGCCGTTTCAGATGGAAATGTACACTTTGTCCAAGATTGCAAATATGCTCAGACTCAATACTCCATGGGGGCTGATCTTCATCTATCTGGGGTTTGGTGCCGGGCTGGCGGTATTTATGTTTACCGGATTTATGAAGTCCATTCCACTGGAGATCGAAGAGGCGGCAATGATTGATGGATGTACTCCGATCCAGACTTTTTTCAAGGTGGTCCTGCCAATCTCAAAACCGACTTGCATTACGGTAATGATTCTGCAGGCAATGTGGATCTGGAATGATTATCTGCTTCCGTCTCTGGTGCTGGATACGAAGAAATACCGGACGATTCCGATCGCAGTACAGTATTTAAAAGGTGGATATGGATCTGTGGATATGGGAGCCATGATGGGAGCGCTGGTACTTTCTATCATCCCGATTGTAATCTTTTATCTGTGCTGCCAAAAACATATTATAGAAGGTGTCGTGGCAGGAGCTGTGAAGGGATAAGGCTTGTAAGAAAAAAGGGAATGGATTAAAATAAAGAGGACAGATCAATAAAAAATCTGCCATGCAGCCAACAGAGGGGCATGGCGGATTTTTTGGCATGTATCAGAGGAGGGACGGACATGATCACGATATTGATTGCAGATGACGAAAAACTGGAGAGAAACGGGATCAAGTTTCTGCTGAAACGAGAGCAGGAAGAACTGGAGATTTTAGAGGCAATAAACGGGAAAGATGCAGCGGGGATTTTGCAGAAAAAACAGGTGGATATTTGTTTTCGGATATCAAAATGCCTTATATGACAGGGCTCGAACTGGCGAAAGCTGCACGGGAGTTGCAGCCGGAGATCGAGATAGTGATTTTTAGCGGATACAATGATTTTTCTTATGCGAAGGAGGCGCTGCATTACGGAGTAGTCGATTATGTGCTAAAGCCGGTAGATCCGGGAGAGTTTCATAAGACGTATTGTTCTGTGAGAGATCATATTCTGGAGAAGAATACGCAGAAAGGAGAAATTGCAAGGCAGCAGGATGATCTGGGAAAATATTTTCTGCAGAATTTTTTGTATGACGGCAAAGAAGAAAACGGGACAAAAGCTGCGGAGCTTTTATGTCAGGATGGAGGGCAGTATACTCATATGATCCTGGCAGGCGGCGAGGACTGCTTTTTTGAAGTGGATGAAGAAAAGCTTTTGGGTCAGCTCAGAGAGCACATGTCCCGTCAGTTCCTTTATCTGAATGTGGCAGCAAATGAGTCCTTATTTCTGTTTCAGGAAAGATATGCAGATTATGAGACAGTGGCAAAAGAGTTATATCAGTTTTTTAAGAATAAGTACGATGAGGAGTGCTATTTGGCAGTAAGTGAAGAAATTACAGACTGGCAGGAACTTCCTGAAGTATTTTCCGGTTTAGAGGAGGTACTGGCAGAAAAATTTTATCAGCCCAGGCAGAAGATTTTCTTTGCAGGGGAAGTGCAGGAGACCAGAGAAATGGATGAGGCAGAAGAATCTCAGGTCCTGAATAATATCAAAGAGGACATTCAATATAAAGACAGTATCCATCTACGGCAGGATTTTCAGAAGCTGGAGAGAAAATATAGAGAAAGTATGAAATTTTCAGAGATGTATGTGAAATTTGTATTTTCTAATATTGTCAAAGATATTTATGAGGAGATCAATCCAGGAGATGTGAAAGCATTGTCAAAAATGATCGACAGGCTGTACCGCTGCAGGAAAATTGAAGATGTACTGGCAATTACAGAACAGGTAGTCTGTGAACTGGAGAAATTTGTACAGGAGCAGAACAAAGGATTTCGGAATGAAGTTATGAAAGTGAAACAGTACATTCATCATCATTATGCAGAAAATCTCAATGTAGAGAATCTGGCAAGGCAAGTCTATCTCTCCCCGGGATATTTAAGTGTTGTATTCAAGGAGGAGACCGGAGTCAATCTGAACCGTTATGTCCGGGATATCCGGATGAAGAAATCCAGGGAGCTTCTGGAAAATACCAGTATGAAGATCTCGCAGATCGCAAAAGAGGTTGGATTTTCCAATAATTCTTATTTCTGCAGGAGCTTCCGGGAGTATTTTGGCAGCACACCGGAGTCTTGCAGGAAAGGGAGTATGAGTGATGAAGAAGCTTCTTTATCGGTTTCATAATTTTAAATATCGATATAAGCTGATGATCCTGATTTTGATCGCTGGGATCATTCCGACACTGATCGTGACATGCTATATGCAGATGGGAATGATGAACACGCTCAAGAAGCGGGAAATGGAAAATATGCAGGAGTCTTTAAAACAGGCAGTCGATGCAATAGACAATCAGGCGCAGATTTATGAAAATCTGATTGATTATCTGTCTTATTCGGGAGACCTCAGGAAAGTGCTGAAAATGGAACGTGCATCAGATTTTAATACATATCTGAAGTATACTCAGGTGGCAGATCCGTTGTTGAATATGCCGCAGGTGTATCACAAAGAAATTAAAGGGATCACGCTGTATGCGGATAATATTCAGGTTGCCCATGGAAGTACACTGGCTCCTTTGTCGGAGATTCAGGGAGAAAACTGGTATCCCAGAAACAACAGAAGTCTGATTCGCTGGTATGTACAGACTGGAAGTCAGAATAAAGTGATTGTAGCCCGAAAGTTTTATGACGGGAGCAGTGAGATAAATGCTGTGCTGAAGATCACACTGGATTATAATAAATTGTTCGAACCGTTTGAAAAAATCATGGAATCTGATTTTGCCGGAATTGTCTGGGATGAAAACGGCAATGTCGTGTATTCCTGCAATAAAATTCCCGCTAAATATGAGACCGGGAAGGTGGATACAATTTCGGAAGTACAGAAAAGTTTTTCCAGTGTGACAAAGGAGATGGAAGGGAATCAGTGGAAATTCTGTTATTTTTGTCCTACGGATACGATTATGGAATCGGCAAGATATTTGATGTTGAAAAATCTGCCGCTTCTGACAGCCTGTATTCTGCTGATAGGAATCTTAAGCTATTTCTTTTCCAGACGTCTGGTCTGTAAGCTGGAACAGCTGACGGAAAATATGAATCAGATCCACAGTGGAATCCGGGAAGTGACCGTACAAAGTGATTCCAAAGATGAGATTGGTGTGCTCATTCGTACTTTCCGGCGTATGATGGATGAGATCAATAAACTGATCTCAGAAGTATATGAAGCGAAAATTGTGTTACAAAGGACAGAGATGAGGGCATTGCAGGCGCAGATCAATCCCCATTTCCTGTACAATTCACTCTCAATTATCAACTGGAAGGCAATCGAAGCAGATGAACAGGAGATCAGTAAGGTGACACTGGCATTGTCTACCTATTATCGGACCAGTCTGAACCGGGGGGAGACAATGACGACAGTAGTAAGCGAGATGGAGAATATCCGTGCATACCTGAAAATCCAGCTGATTATGCACGATAATAGTTTCCGGGTGGAGGAAGTTTATGATAATACAATGGGAAGTTGTGAGATCCCGAAACTCATTTTGCAGCCATTGGTGGAAAATGCGATCGATCATGGGCTGGATGTGTCGGAAAAGATCGAAAAAGTATTGCGGATAAAGGTTGTGCATGATGAGCTGTTTTTATATTTTATGGTGGAAGATAACGGAAACGGAATGACAGAGGAAAAAGCGAGTCAAATCGTGACATATCGATCCAAAGGGTATGGTGTGCGCAATGTCAATGAACGGATCGTGCTTCTCTATGGAGAAGAAAATAAAATCCGGGTGGAGAGTAAAGAAGGAGAAGGAACCAGAGTATGCATACGGATTCCAAAGAAGAAGGAGAACGGACATGAGAAACAGGAAACAAAAAATTAAATACATACTGCTGTTATGTGTGTTCTCGATGTTCCTGATCGCTTCCTGCAAAAGATCGGAAACCGGTAAGACGGTGGAATCGAAAGAAGTGATAAACGCACAGTGGGAAAATGCAGCACACACACCGTATGGGAAATATCCCGAGCTTGTTACTTATACACTGGGGAAAATCGTTGGATCTAATAATGCAAACCTGCCTGTGAAGGCGACTTATGAGGATAATGCCTACACACGATACTTGAAAGAACGGTTGAATATTCAAAACGAAGATGTTCTGGAAGGGGAAAATTCCGATTCTTATGGGGAGGCCGTTCAGATTTTGATGGAAGATCAGCAGCTGCCGGATCTGTTGGTGGTAAAAGGCAGGGAGACAGTCAAAGAACTGGTCAGGCGTGGGATGGTCGAAGATCTTACCACAGTATATGAAGAATGTACCACAGAAAGGATCAAGGAAATGTATCAAAGCTACGGAGAAGCACTTCTGGAATCGGCTACATTTGACGGCAGACTCTACGCACTTCCGGATGCAGAGGTAGATCATGGAGCTTCTCTTTTGTGGCTGCGCAAGGACTGGATGGAACGGTTGGGACTTTCCGATCCTGTAACGCTGGAGGAAGGGATGGAGATTATCCGGCAGTTTGTGAAAGCTGATATGGCAGGAAATCAAGAGACGGTGGGGTTGGCAGGAAGTACGGATTTGGTTTCTGAAAACAGCGGAACCTATGGGCTGGATGCTGTTTTTGACCAGTATCATGCAAAACCGAGCCAGTGGATTTTGAACGATCAGGGGAATGTGGTGTATGGTTCTGTGACAGAAGAGACAAAACAGGCGCTGATCTATCTGCATCAGCTTTATGTAGAAGGAATTCTGGACTCCAACTTTCTGCTGCGGCAGCAGGAAAATCTGGATACACTTCTTAAAGAAGGAAAGTGCGGGGCTATTTTCGGATACTGGTGGGCACCGAACAATCCACTGAGTTTATCTTATAGTGCGGACAGAACTGCAAAATGGCAGCCGTATCTGCTGACTGGAAATGCAGCGACTAGGACACGTACATTTCAATCCTATGAAGACTGTCTGTATGTGGTGGTAAGAAAGGGATATGAGCATCCGGAGATCGTGGGGAAATATGTGAGTACACTGTTTGATTATGGTCGTTTTGAAGATAAGAAGCAGTCCGATGAAATCAATGAATATTTTTCTTTGAATGTGGATCCGACAGCAAGACCGTTGAATATCAATGTAGACTACTGGGATGCGATCTACAGAGTGCAGCAAAATATACAGGATGTTCTGGATGGAAAAACGCAGCAGAGCAAATTGAACGGATTAGAAGCTGCTTATTATAAAATCTGTAAGTCATTCCTTACAGGAGATGTGACCACGTCGAATGCATGGGCAGCATACACTTCCCGGATACAGGCAACGGGACTTTTGACGAAAGAGAATCTGGATGAAAATCAACCGCCTCTTTCGTTAGGCAGTCAGAAAATCAAAATCCCGGAAGAATTGCTGGAAGAAGAGAAGAATACATTTCTGCAGATCATAGTGGGAGAAAAGCCGCCTGAATATTTTGATACGTTCGTAAAGAAGTGGTATGAAAACGGCGGAAAAGCGCTCACACAGCAGGCGGATGACTCTTATAAAGAAACGATGAAATAGTTATAAACGCCAATATCTAGTTTTTGGAGGGAAACCTGCATACTAGATATTGGTGTTTTTCATTGACATTCAAAAATGTGGGTGATACACTAAATACAGCGTTTAGCTGCAGAAAGGAGAGGTACGAAACATGTATCAAGTCACAAAAAGGGACGGGGAAATAACAGAATTTAATCTGACCAAGATCAGCGAGGCGATACGAAAAGCGTTTGAAGCCAGAGAAAAAGAGTATAATCAGGACATTATTGATTTGTTGGCACTGAAGGTGACCGCAGATTTTGAACCGAAGATAAAAGAACATAAAATTGCAGTGGAGGACATTCAGGACAGTGTAGAGTCTGTTCTGATCAAAGCGGGATACGCAGATGTTGCGAAGGGATATATCCTGTACCGCAAGCAGAGAGAAAAAATCCGAAATCTGAATTCTACACTTTTGGATTACAAAGAGATCGTAGACAGTTATGTGAAGGTGACAGACTGGCGTGTCAAGGAGAATTCTACTGTGACATATTCTGTCGGAGGTCTGATCTTAAGCAACTCCGGTGCGATCACAGCCAATTACTGGCTGTCGGAGATTTATGATGATGAAATCGGAAAAGCGCACAAGAATGCGGATATTCATATCCACGATCTTTCGATGCTGACCGGATATTGTGCCGGCTGGTCTTTAAAACAATTGATACGGGAAGGACTCGGCGGTGTGACGGGCAGGATCACATCAGCTCCGGCGAAGCATTTGAGCGTTTTGTGCAATCAGATGGTGAATTTTCTGGGGATCATGCAGAATGAGTGGGCAGGAGCACAGGCGTTTTCATCGTTTGATACCTACCTTGCACCGTTTGTAAAAGCAGACCATCTGACATATCGGGAAGTGAAAAAATGCATTGAATCTTTCATTTTCGGGGTGAACATTCCGTCCAGATGGGGAACACAGGCGCCGTTTTCGAATATCACACTGGACTGGACGGTTCCGAATGACCTGGCGAATCTGTCTGCGATCGTAGGCGGGAAAGAACAGGACTTTACCTATGGAGACTGTAAAGAAGAAATGGATATGATCAACCGGGCATTTATTGAGACGATGATCGAGGGAGATGCACAGGGAAGAGGATTCCAGTATCCGATCCCGACTTATTCTATCACGAAAGATTTTGACTGGTCGGATACGGAGAACAACCGTCTGTTATTTGAGATGACCGCAAAATACGGAACACCGTATTTTTCCAATTATATCAACAGTGATATGGAGCCAAGCGACGTGCGCAGTATGTGCTGTCGTCTTCGTCTGGATCTGCGGGAGCTGCGTAAGAAATCCGGTGGATTTTTCGGAAGTGGAGAGAGTACAGGTTCCGTTGGTGTTGTGACGATCAATATGCCGAGAATTGCATATTTATCGGAAAATGAGGAAGAATTTTACGAGAGACTTGATAAAATGATGGATATTGCCGCAAGATCACTTCATATCAAACGAGTAGTGCTTTCCAAGCTTCTGGATGAAGGGCTGTATCCGTATACAAAGAGATACCTGGGAAGTTTTGATAACCATTTCTCCACGATCGGGCTCATCGGAATGAATGAGGCAGGACTGAATGCAAAATGGATCCGTAAAGATCTGACACATCCGGAAACGCAGAAGTTTACAAAAGATGTTCTGAATCACATGAGAGAGCGGCTGTCCGACTATCAGGAAGAATATGGTGATCTGTATAACCTGGAGGCAACTCCGGCAGAATCTACCACATACCGCCTGGCAAAACATGATGTGGAGCAGTTCCCGGATATCATCACAGCAGCAGAGGACTGCGGAACACCATATTATACAAACAGCTCTCATCTGCCGGTTGGCTATACGGAGGATGTGTTTGCCGCACTGGATATTCAGGATGAGCTGCAGACACTGTATACATCAGGAACGGTATTCCATACATTCCTGGGAGAAAAACTTCCGGACTGGAAGTCAGCGGCAGCTCTGGTCAGAAAAATCGCAGAGAATTATAAGCTGCCGTATTATACAATGTCACCGACGTATTCGATCTGTAAGAATCACGGATATCTGTCCGGAGAGCAGTATACCTGCCCGATCTGCGGAGAGGAGACAGAAGTATACAGCAGGATTACAGGATATTATCGTCCGGTTAAAAACTGGAATGACGGGAAACTACAGGAATTTAAAGAGCGAAAAGTGTATGATGTAGAACACTCTCATGTGAAGCAGGAGACTTTCAGGGAGACAGAACAGGAAGAAGAACAGCGTATTTTCGAAGAGGTGAATACAGAGGAAGGAAAAGTACTTCTTTTTACAACGAAGACCTGTCCGAACTGTAAGCTTGCAAAAGATTCCCTGGAAAAAGCGAATATTTCTTATGAAGTAGTTGATGCGGGAGAGAATGAAGAGCTGGTTAGAAAATATGGCGTCATGCAGGCGCCGACACTGATCGTGATCAAAGAAGAAGGTGTACAGAAACTTGCAAATGCGTCCAATATCCGGGCATTTGCAGAAAAACGATAGAAAAATAGAAAACGGAGGAACTCGATATGTATGATATTGGAATTATCGGAGGGGGGACAGCAGGTCTGACAGCAGCTATCTATGGACAGCGTGCAGGAAAACGGACTCTGGTGATCGAAGGACTGAATTTTGGAGGACAGATTGTAAATTCACCGAAAGTAGAGAATTATCCGGGATTGGAGAGTATCAGCGGAAGTCAGTATTCTATGAATCTGCTGAATCAGGCGATGAAGCTGGGAGCAGAGACTGCTTCCGAGCGTGTAAAAGAAGTACGTGAGGAAGACGGGATCAAAATCATCGTGACAGACCAGAAAGAATATCCATGTAAAACAGTCGTGATTGCAACAGGAGTATCTCACAGACATCTGGGGATCCCACAGGAGGAAGCACTGGCAGGATCCGGAGTTTCTTACTGTGCAACCTGTGACGGTGCATTTTTCCGCGGGAAAGATGTAGCGGTGATCGGTGGAGGAAATACGGCTCTGCAGGATGCAGAGTTTCTTTCCAACTACTGCAATAAAGTTTACGTTGTACATCGCCGGGATGAATTCCGTGGGGAAAGCAATCTGGTAGACGTACTGAAAGAAAAAGACAATGTAGAGTTTGTTTTGGATTCCATAGTCAAAGATATTGAAGGCAAATTCATGGTAGAAAGATTGTTCCTGCGTAATAAAAAGACAGGAGAAGACTTCCATATTCCGGTATCCGGTGTTTTTGTAGCAATCGGTCAGATTCCGCAGAATGAAATCTTTGACGGTCTGGTACGCCTGGATGAAAATGGATTTATTCTGGCATCTGAGGACTGTATGACATCTCATTCGGGAATCTTTGCAGCCGGGGACTGCCGGACAAAAGAAGTGCGTCAGCTGACAACTGCAGCGGCAGATGGAAGTGTGGCGGCATTGGCGGCTTGTAAGTATCTGTCAATGAATTTTTAAGGT
>ENA-OQKD01000068-OQKD01000068.1-human-gut-metagenome-genome-assembly--contig:-NODE-68-length-27463-cov-4.583004_pt1 | contig 27463 bp, 29 predicted proteins | sample MGYA00242775_ERZ504792 | MGnify/ENA primary metagenome ERZ504792 (study PRJEB26092, sample SAMD00036401) | human gut metagenome | host: Homo sapiens | study: EMG produced TPA metagenomics assembly of...
AGCAGCTCCATCACCGAAGGGGAGATGTTTGCAGAGGGAACGGCAGACAATACCTGTGTGATCAGTTCGGAGCTGGCATCTTACAATGATCTGGCAGTTGGAGATACGATTACGCTTTCCAATCCGAATCAGGAGGATGAAACGTATACACTCACGATTGCGGGAATCTATGAGACAGAATCTACAAGCGATTCGGCTTCCAGCATGATGGGTGGATTTATGGCAGGAGCAGACAGCTCCAATCAGATTTATGTCAGCTATCAGACATTAGAAACAATCCTGACACAGTCAGAAGAAAATGCAACGACAACAACGGACAGTACAACAGGGGTAGACGACAACGACAGCACTTCGTTCGATGCTGAACGGAACCTATGCATTTGATTCTGTGTCAGATTATGAAAAATTCCCGGATGAAGTCAAAGAGATGGGACTTTCTGACGACTACACGGTTTCTTCCAGTGACCTTACTTCTTACGAAGAGAGCCTGGAGCCACTTCAGCATTTGAGTGAATATGCAGGATATTTCCTGATGGTCATCCTGGCAATCGGGGCAGTGATCCGGATCGTTCTGCATATTTTTGCAATTCGGGAACGAAAATATGAGATTGGAGTTCTGGCGGCGATTGGAATGAAGAAATGGAAGATCGCAGTACAGTTTCTGACAGAATCTCTTTGTATTACATTCTGTGCATTGATCATCGGAGCCGGAATCGGAGCGGTTTCTTCTGTACCGGTGACCAATCACCTTCTGGCACAGCAGATTGAGAATTCCTCTTCTTTTGGACAAGAGCAGTGGTTTGGAAGAGAAACAGGTGCGCAGGGTAGCACAGAAGCGCCTGAACAGCCTGGCGGATCGAAAGAAAAAGCAGAGGCACCGGAGGTTTCAAATGCAGGAGGTCCTGGATTTGCACAGGCAGCCAATTATGTCAGCAGCATTTCTTCGGCAACGGATATGCAGGTGATTCTGGAAATGATGGGAATCGGAATTTTACTGACACTGATTTCCGGCTGCACGGCACTGATCTTTATCATGCGTTATGATCCATTGAAAATACTGAGCAACCGAGATTAGGAGGAAGAAAAATGAGTATCTTAGAATTAAACCAAGTATCATATTCTTATGAAAAAAAGGAAATCAAGTATTGTCTGATATCAGTTATTCCTTTGAAAAAGGAAAGCTCTATGCGATTACCGGGAGATCGGGGGCAGGGAAGACCACACTTCTCTCCCTGATCTGCGGGCTTGCGACTCCGACTTCCGGGAGTATCCTGCTAAACGGAAAGGATATCTCTTCTTTAAACCGGTATGATTATCGCAGCCATGATATCGGCGTGATCTTTCAGAGTTTTAATCTGCTGCCGAAACTGACAGCCAGAGAAAATGTGATTCTTTCCATGGATATTGCGGGGTATCCATGTGAAGACAAAAAAGCACATGCGGATGAAGTCCTGAAAAAAGTAGCGCTTGGACAAAAGGAGGCAGATCGCCGGATCTTAAAGCTTTCCGGCGGACAGCAGCAGAGAGTTGCGATCGCAAGGGCACTGTCGTACAGTCCGCAGATTCTGGTGGCAGACGAGCCGACCGGAAACCTGGATCCGGATACACAGAATGAAATTATGAAAATCTTCCTGAATCTGGCACATGAGGATGGACGGTGTGTAATTCTTGTGACACATTCAAAAGAGGTAGCCGCCGCGGCAGATGAAGTGTATCGTCTGTAGCTTAAAGAGAATGTCTGTATATAAAAGAGAGGATAGAACGTATGAAATGGATCAAAAGAGCAGTGCTTGGGATTTTTCTTGCTGCGGCTGCAGTGATTGGAGTCCTGGGATTTACAAAGTATCAGGCAAGACAGGCGGAAGCAAAAGCAGCAGAGGAAACATCCAGAAAGAAAGAACAGATTAAAGAAATTTATACGACAGAGTATCAGGAGGCAGTAAAAAACGGCTGGAAACAGCAAAGGAATCAGGAACGTATACAACAGAGAAAATGCTGGTGGAACAAAATCCGTTTGGAACAAATACGCTGTCTCTTTATGTCTATTTTGCAACAGAAGAACCGGTTTCTGTCTCCTATGTTGTTTCTGTGCCCGATAGCGAAATTGCAGATTTTGGAGGAAAAGTCAATCAGGAAGAGACTTATACCACAGAACATGAATTTCAGGTCATAGGTCTCATTCCGGATATGGAAAATACGATCACCTTTACGCCGGAAGCAGAAGACGGAACCATAACCACTGCTTCCTGCAAATACAAAATGGGAAGTCTTGCAGGAGAAGAAGAGGTACAGCTGAAGCAGACAGCAGGTCAGACAGATGTAAGCAGCCAGATTTCGCTTCCGGATTCCGGCTTGTATGTCATCCTTGGAAATGACAGTGATGATGTCGATTTTATGTACTATTATGATGAAAATGGAACGATCAGCGGAGAAGTTCCGCTGATCGGATATCGAAGCCATCGGCTGGTATTTGAGAATGATCGGATGTATTACAGTATTTCCGAGACAAAAATTGCAGCAGTGAATGAACTGGGTATGGTGGAGCAAGTCTATGATCTGGGAAACTATCAACTGCACCATGATTATGTTTTTGATGATGACGGAAATCTTCTGATTCTGGCAACAGATACCGGGAAACAGACGGTAGAGGACTGTGTATTAAGACTCAATCCTTCCACAGGTGAAGTCTCCTGTATTTTAGATTTGGAGGATCTGCTTGGAGATTATAAAGAAAGTCTGGGAATGGATCAGGAGGATCTGGACTGGGTACATATCAATACCATTCAGTGGATGGGAGAAGATTCCATTTTATTGAGTTCCAGAGAAACATCTACTATTTTGAAAATCCAGAATCTGAATACTGCACCCGAAATCGCATATATGATCGGAGAAGAGAGTTTCTGGGAAGGAACAGGATATGAGAATCTTCTGCTTACGAAAGATGAGAGTAACGGAAGCTTTTCCAGTGCCGGCGGGCAGCATACGGTGACTTACGTGACAGATGATTCACTGCCTGACGGACAGTATTATCTGTATCTGTTTAACAACAATTTAGGATACAGTGAGTCCAGACCGGATTATGACTGGAGTCAGATCGACCAGATCGCAACAGACCTCTCTTCGGGAACTACTTCCTACTATTATAAATATAAAGTGGATGAAAATGCAGGAACCTATACTCTGGTGCAGTCTTTTGAAGTTCCGTTTTCCGGATATGTAAGCAGTGTGCAGGAATGTGAGGATACGATTCTCGTAGATTCCGGGATGTAGGGACTGATCGGAGAATACAAGGAAGATGGAACACTGGTAAAACAGTTCTAGATGAATCTCTCGAAATACTATATTTACAGGGTATATAAATATGATTTTTCCGGATATCTGTTTACAGAAGAATGATAAATGAAAATAATTCTCAATAAAAATGTTGATTTCATAATACGGATGTGTTATATTGAATTCAAGGTTAGCGATAACTAACTGAGAATAAATCATGTAAAGCCCTTTCCATGTCGTAACTGCTGAATGCGGCATAGCAGGATGTCCCCAAAGGCGGTATCGCCTGCGGGACATCTTTAAGGGAGAATGTGTGATAAAAGGAGAGACGAATCTATGAATTATTTAGAAATTGAAAAAGTAGTCGGAAGAGAAATCTTAGATTCCAGAGGAAATCCTACAGTAGAAGCAGAAATCACCTTAGCAGACGGTACAGTGGCAAGAGGAACAGCGCCGAGCGGAGCATCTACAGGTGAATTTGAAGCATTGGAATTAAGAGACGGAGATAAAGCAAGATATCTTGGAAAGGGTGTCACAAAGGCAGTTGAAAATATAAATACGGTCATTGCAGAGACAATCGCAGGAATGGATGCATCTGATATCTATGCAGTGGATCAGGCGATGATCCGTGCAGATGGCACAAAAGACAAGTCAAAACTTGGCGCAAATGCGATCCTGGCAGTTTCGATTGCAGCGGCAAGAGCAGCGGCACAGTCCCTGGAGCTTCCATTATATCGTTTCCTTGGCGGTGTTTCCGGAAACAGACTTCCTGTTCCGATGATGAATATTTTAAATGGCGGCGCACATGCGGCAAATACCGTAGATGTTCAGGAATTTATGATTATGCCTGTTGGAGCAGAAAGCTTCAAAGAAGCGCTCCGTTGGTGCGCAGAGTATTCCACGCACTGGCTGCACTGCTGAAATCAAAAGGGCTTGCGACTTCTGTCGGCGATGAAGGAGGATTTGCACCGGATCTTGCGAGTGATGAAGAGGCAATCCAGTATATATTGGAAGCAATCCAAAGCGCAGGATACGAACCGGGCAGAGATTTTATGATTGCCATGGATGCAGCATCCAGTGAATGGAAAGGAACTGCAAAAGGGGAGTATATCCTTCCTAAGGCAGGAACCAGATTTACCTCCGAGGAACTGATCGAGCACTGGAAACAGCTGGTGGACAAATATCCGATCATTTCGATTGAAGATGCGCTGGATGAAGAAGACTGGGAAGGCTGGCAGAAGCTGACAAAGAACTTGGCGACCGGGTACAGCTTGTAGGTGACGATTTATTTGTTACGAACACAGAAAGATTACAAAAACGGAATTGAATCAGGCTGCGGAAACTGCATTCTGATCAAATTAAATCAGATCGGTTCTGTATCCGAGACACTTGAAGCAATCAAGATGGCTCATAAGGCAGGTTACACCGCAGTATCTTCTCATCGTTCCGGTGAAACAGAAGATACCACCATTGCGGATCTGGCCGTGGCATTAAATACTTGCCAGATTAAAACAGGAGCACCAAGCCGCTCCGAACGTGTGGCAAAATATAACCAGCTGCTTCGGATTGAGGAAGAACTGGGTGAGAGTGCGGTATATCCTGGAATCCAGGCATTCAATATCAGAAGATAAGAGAATAGAGAGAATGATTTATAAGGCGACTATGCGGACAACGAAAGGTTGGAAACATGGTCGCCTTTTTAAGGTTTAAATGTCATAGCAACTTGCAATCTGTTTTTACCTTTCGAAAAATGTGTGTCTATGGTAAAATATCGACATCAGACAAAAGTATGAAACGAAGTTTGGGAGGGCAGTTATGAAGTTGTTATTGGTGGAAGATGATATAGAAATCAGCCAGATGCTCAAAAGCTATCTGGAAGCAGAAAACTATGAGGTGATTTGTGCGGTTGATGGGGAGGAAGCCTGTGAGAAGTTTGAGAAGGAATCCTACAGTCTTGTATTGTTGGACTTGATGATACCGAAAATCAGCGGTATGGAAGTGATGCAGCATATTCGAACGCACAGTACAGTTCCCATCATTATTGTATCTGCGAAAGATACGGATGCAGATAAGACGCTGGGGCTGGGTCTTGGAGCCGATGATTATATTACGAAACCATTTTCAGTAACAGAAGTATTGGCTCGTATTAAGGCAAATATCAGAAGAAGTACCCAATATTCAAAGCCGGAAGAGCAAGAAGTCTTGATGATGGGAGATCTTACTATAAATCTGACGAATTATACAGTGGAGAAAAATGGGACAAAAATAGATCTGACGGCAAAAGAGTTTGAAATTTTGAAGTTGCTCGTTCAGAATCCCCAAAAAGTATATACCAAAGAACAGATGTATTCTCTGATATGGAATGATGCCTATTTAGGAGATGAAAATGCGGTCAATGTTCATATCAGCAGGCTGCGGAACAAAATAGAAGAGCATCCGAGATCTCCGAAATATATCATTACGGTATGGGGAATCGGATATAAGCTGGGAGATCTGTCATGAATAATGAGATAATTTTATTTTTCCTGTGCATCTGTATTGCAGTGCTGATTTGTATTTGTAGTTTATCAACAGTTTTGTTTTTCGAAGAGGAATACAGAAGCAATTAAAAGAAATCAGTCAAAAGCTGGAAAAAATACAAGATACGGACAGCGATGAGATATTATGATGTTCACAGATGAACAAGCTCTCATGGAACTACTGGTACAGATCAACCGTTTGCTGGAAAATCAAAGAAAAATGAAAGTGGATTATCGCCGTTCACAGATTTCAGCAAAAAAGATGCTGTCCAACATTTCGCATGATATCAAGACTCCGATGACAGTCATATTAGGCTATCTGGAGATTATGCGGATAAATGGTGACAAGGAGGATGAAATGCTTCTGAAAGTAGAACAGAAGGCAAAGAGAGTCATGGAACTGATCAATCAGTTTTTTACACTTGCGAAGCTGGAAGCAGGAGATATGGAACTGGAGATTTCAAGGATAAATATCTGTGAAGTCTGCCGCGAGAATATCCTGGACTTTTATGAATTGCTGAAACAAAAAGAGTTTCAGGTTGAAGTAAAAATTCCGGAGGAAGCAGTGTTTATTATGGGGAATAAAGAGGCGCTTCATCGTATTTTATATAATCTTATTTCCAATGTGATCCGGTATGGCTTGGATGGGCGGTATTTGGGACTTGTTCTCAGATCGGTGAAAAATGATGTTTATATTGATGTGATTGATAAAGGAAAAGGGATAGAGAAAGAATTTGCAGGGAATGTATTTGAGCGATTGTTTACAATGGAGGATTCCAGAAACAGAAGGATTCAGGGGAATGGTCTGGGGCTTACGATCGCGCAGACTCTTGCACAGCAGCTCGGTGGAGAGATTGTGTTGGAGAGTGAACCGAATGTAAAAACTACATTCACGGTAAAATTGCATAAGTGTTTCTTCTGAGACAGATTCTTTGCATTTTAAGTGAAAGAAAGAAATTCGTAAGAATTCGTCAAGAGTTTTGAAATTCTCATTTGCTAGAATGGTGATCAGAAAGGAGGCAGACGATATGACATATGTTGTACAGACAAACAAACTTACAAAAACCATTGGAGAAAAAAATCTTGTGACGAATGTGTCCATGCATGTGAAAAAAGGAGAAATCTATGGATTTCTGGGTCCTAACGGAGCAGGAAAAACGACGGTTATGAAGCTGTTGACAAATCTCTGGAAACCGACAGAAGGAAGCATCGAGCTGTTTGGAGAGAAACTGACATCGACTTCGTATGAGGTACTTAAGCGGATGGGGTGCATGATTGAATTTCCTACTTTTTATGAGCATTTAAGTGGCAGAGAGAATCTTGCGCTTCATTGTGAATACATGGGATATTACAATACAGGAAGTATTGAAAATGCCATGGAGCTGTTAGGCTTGAACAATACAGGGAAAAAATCAGTACGCGAGTATTCTCTGGGAATGAAACAGCGATTAGGACTTGCACGAGCGGTGTTGTGTAAGCCGGAACTTTTGATTTTGGATGAACCGACTAATGGTCTTGATCCGGCAGGAATCAAACAGATTCGGGATTTACTGCGGATGCTTTGTACGGAATACGACATTACGATTATTGTGTCCAGTCATATTCTTTCAGAGATCGAGAGTATTGCAGATACGATCGGAGTGATCAACCGCGGTGTTCTCGTTCAGGAAATCGCGATGCAGGAAATTACGGAAAGAAGTCTTGCCTATATTGAATTGAATGTTGTGGATACAAGAAAGGCTTCGTATGTACTGTCGGATAAGATAGGGATTGACAACTTTAAGATTGTAGAAGATAGAATCATCCGAATTTATGACGGGAATATATCGGTGCAAGAATTGTCAAAGGCGCTGGCATTACACGATGTGGAAATGACTGCGATTGGAACAAAGTCAGAATCACTGGAAGAATATTTCCTCAAACTGACAGGGGGTGATGTGAGATGTTAAAATTGATCAGACTGGAATGGAAAAAGAACAACATCGGTAAGTACATTAGAAATGCTGTGATTCTTGCGATTATCCTCTGCACGTTTCTGTTTGCATTGGCTTATCTGGGAATTGCAAATGATCCGGACACCGGAATGCCGGATGCTGCACCGGGAAATGAGATGATTTCGTCTTCCATTGAACTGTTTACGGGGATGGCTTTTTTAGTATTTACCGGGGTGATGCTGGCTTCGTTTATTGTCACAGCGTATAAAAATAAAACCATGAATCTGATGTTTTCCTATCCGATCAGACGGCAGAAAATATTAGTATCACAGATGCTGGCAGTATGGATTTTCAATTTTATTACACTGATTTTGACAAAATTGCTGGTTTATGGCTGTGTTCTTATCGGCTCACTTTTTATGAAATCTGCATTTTTGCTTGATTTTAACATGGCAAGTGCGTCATTTTATGTGCAGCTTATTCTGAAATCGATTGTGATTGTAAGTATGAGTTTTATTGCGCTGTTTATCGGTCTGGCAATGAAATCATCCAAAGCAACGATCATTTCGTCATTCCTTCTGATTTTTTTGACACAGGCGAATATCGGTGATTTTACGCTGAAAGATAATCTGGCATTTCCTGTAATCTTAACAGGAATATCGGTTGTTTTTGCGGTACTTTCTGTGTGTCATGCGGAGACGAAAGATTTGATGTAGTGGGGCGTTTTGAGAAAAATGACGCCCGAAAATAGCAGGGAGAGTGTAAGCTGAAAAGAGAAAAGCTGTAACGTGTTATCATAAAGATAAAATGCGTTACAGCTTATATTGTCAGGCGTTACAGTCCGAAGAACTCCTGGATTTGTCCAGCAATGATGTTCATAAGTTTTGTTCTGGCTTCAATGCTTGCCCATGCGATGTGAGGTGTGATAAGAAGCCGGTTGCTGTCCGTGAAGCCGCGAAGCGGATTGTCTTCGGACATAGGTTCTGCACACAGAACGTCCAGACCGGCAGCTTGTATTTCATTTGTTTCCAGTGCGGTTTTTAAATCTGCTTCCACAACAATCGGACCACGTCCCAGATTTAAGAAGATCGCGCTTTTTTTCATCTTACAAAAGGCGTTCAAGTTCATAAGATGTTCTGTATGTTCATTCAAAGGTGCATGTACAGAGACAATATCGGAAGTTTCAAGAAGTGTATCAAGAGAAACCTGATGGTAGCCCTCCTGAGGCGCTGCACCGGATGGGGAAGCATAGATGACTTGCGCACCAAAAGCTTCTGCAATCGCAGCTACTCTGCGTCCGATATTTCCAAGTCCGATAATGCCCCAGATCTTTCCTTTTAATTCGTAGAAGGTCTGGGCAAAATGAGTGAAAATAGTGTCATTTGTGTAGTGGTCCTCTTTGACATAGTCATCGTAATATCGCAGATGTTCCAGAAGATAGAACAACATGGCAAAAGTATGCTGGGCAACTGATTCTGTAGAATATCCGGCAACATTTCTCCACGCAATCCCGCGTTTGTCTAAATATTCCTTGTCCAGATTGTTTGTGCCGGTGGCAGTGACACAGACCAATTTGAGATTTCTGGCAGCGCCGATGGAGGCTTCATTCACCTGAATTTTATTTACAATGATCACATCTGCATCCTGAATGCGTTCAGGCACTTCCTGTTGGGTGGAAAAAGGATATTTCACAACTTCTCCAAACAGATCAAATCTGGACAGATCAATGTCGTCGCCAATTGTTTTTACATCTAAAAATACGAGCTTCATAGTTTGTCTACCCCTTTCATTTGTTGTATACCCATCCGGGCATCCCGTAATACATGCCTGCGGCGGATGAACTTCGTCCGATACTGTATGGTATCATGGATTTGAGAATACTATATCACATAGAGAGGGTGGGGTCAAAAATCTAAGGTTGCGCTATCAAGTGATTCGCTAAGAAATTCCGATTTGAAGGAGCATTTATGACATTCTACAAATACAAGGGAAAGCGTATCAGCGCCACAAAGACTTAGTATCGTGGCGGTTCAATCTATTTCCCGTCAGCCTCTTTTACGTAATAAGAAACGATGGAGTTTTCAAGGGGAAAAATGAATTTCAACTTTCTCTTTTTAAATAATCATGTTATAATGCAGAAAAGCATAAAATTCTGGTTTTCTAAGCGGAACGATACCGCATCTTTTATTCTTATAGCATATCGGAAGATCTCTATGCTTTGATTTCAATCTAAAACAGCAGAGAGGTTTGAGAGAAAGATGCCGTATTGGAAAGCCTCCTGCAGCTATTTTCATTCAAGGAGGTATTTATATGAACCAGACAACACAGATGCAGCCCGTAAACAGACTGTACAAATCGAGGATTTTTGCCATGCTCTACAGTGACAGGAAAGATCTGCTCGATCTGTACAATGCGGTCAGCGGAAAACATTATGAAGATCCGGAATTGCTGGAAATCTTTCAGCGTTTTTGAAACAAAACAGACTGAAAGAAATCGGTCCTCAACAGTTTAAAGAGGATACAGTGCGGGCAGCAGCTGCATCCTCTTTAATGAATATTTCAATATCATAATCTGTTATATTCGTCATCACTGACCGGTTCACACCACTCATTTGAGCTTTCTTCCCCTGTCGGTTCAAATGTCAGATGAGAGAACCAACTGTCTTTTTTCGCACCATGCCAGTGCTTTACATTGGCAGGAATCGTGATTATCGTTCCAGGAACAAGGCTGACGGGATCGTGCCCTTCTTCCTGATACCAGCCTTCTTATTCCAGTTTTCTCCAAATAAAATATCATCATTGTAATGTGCAAATTCCGGCGCAAATTTGCCAAGTGCATTTCTTCCTGCTGTCTGTACAATTTTTTCCGTTTTAGAAACTTCCTTTCGATTATTGTATTTTTTTGATCCAGGTCATGATATCTGATTCTGGTGTGAGCAGTTTATCTTCATTAAAACGGATATTACAGCCTTGCATGACCTGTGCCCCCGGACATTCTTTTACAAAATCTTGGAAAGTATGGCCAAGCCAGCCTCCATTTGTTGCAAAAGGATAGATAGTTTTTCCGGATAAATCAGTATCATGCAGAAATGTCTTCATTGCCGGAGCAAAGGCATACCACCAGACGGGTGCACCAAGAATTACGGTATCATACTCAGTTAGATCGATGTTCAATGGTTGAATCTTTGGCATAAAGCCACTTTCGACTTCCAAATAATAATTGTTTTCATGCGTATTAAAGCACCTTCTTTCTTTTCGGATGATCTCCGATATAGTTATTATAAAGTCGATGCTTTTATATGTCGAATACCTGTTTTTTATATGAGGTTCATGCTTAAAAAGCATGATCGTTTATTGATCTTCGGCTTCCTTTCTGAAAAATTCCAGAAAATGTTCTGTTGCCGAAGAAAAAGGCAGCTGTCTTTTCCAGGCAAGGACAGAGGTTGCAGTCAGTTCAGGCGACAGCGGTATCATGCGGATTCTGGATTCTTTAAGAAATGGCAGTGCGCCTTCAATGGTCAGTGCATAACCAAGTCCTGCTTCAACAAGAAGAGCGGAGTTTGTACTTAAGTTGCTCACAGCAGCTATGTTAAGATGCTCATAATGTTTGCCGAACCAGTTTGCAACCTCTGCGTGCACTTTTTTTCGGCTTGGCATAATGACCGGGACTTTTGCAAGTTCTTCTGCTGTGACAGAGTTTCTTTTCGACAGCGGAACACCTGATGGAACAATTGCTGCCCATTTTTCCGTCACAGGCATGCGGATATATTCGTACTGTTCGATGTCTGACGGTTCCAGTAAAAGCCCGATATCCGACAGTCCTTCATCCATCCGCTGGCGAATTTGATCTGCATTGGCCGTATAGATATCAAAAACAACCAGGGGGTGGATTTCGTGAAATTTTTCAATAATTTTCGCCAGATATTGGACTGCTGCAATTTCTCCGCAGCCAATGGTCACTGTTCCTTCCAGTTCTTCCTTACCACAGCTGACTTCAGCTTCTGTCTTTGCAAGAAGATCTAAAACCTCTTCTGCCCGGCGTCTTAAAAGATATCCTTCATTGGTAAGAGAAAGTGGTCTGCTTCCCTTTATAAAAAGTGTGGCTCCTATTTCCTTTTCAAGCATAGCCATTTGCCGGCTTAAAGTAGGCTGTGTGATGTGCAGCACTTTTGCTGCTTTTGTGATATTCTGTTCTTTTGCAACTGCCAGAAAATACTGCATAAGTCTTGTCTCGATCATATTCTCATCTCCTTATTTTTGGCAATAAAGCCTGATATTTACTGTCTTTTCTCACTACAAGGTAAAATGTTACATTTACTTCCGGATCAGTCACAGGAATCGCGACTCTCCCGGCTGTATCTGTAAACCTGTCTGACATTACAACATCTGTTATAAAACATGGCAGCGATGAGGATCTCACCAGTTCGTTCATTGTGAATTCATCCGTCTGTACAAGAAATTTAGATGCAGGCATTTTTTCACGGCAGATTGCATCCCAGAACCCAAGTTCTGAATGCAGAAGAAAGTTGAAGCCATTAATATCCTTAAATGACAGCTTTTTATATCCTGCAAGTTCATGATTCTTCGGGACACAGACAAATAGTTTTCCTTCATATATCTTTTGAAACAAAGTGTTGTCATGAATCAGAAAAGGCAGGATCGCCAGTTCGCATTTGTGATGGTGCAATGCTTCTAAAAACTTCGGCATTCTGGCATATACCGGAAGAGATTGTCATTTCCGGATATTGGCTGTTTAACTGCATAAGAAGCTTCCATAGTGGCGCAGGCGCACAGGATTTTACAGTAATTGTTTTTAGTTTGGCATCATACGTTCTTACTCTTTGAACTGCATGATCGGCTTCTTCCAAAAGCTTTCTGGCACATTCTACAGCAACCTTTCCGGTTTCATTTAACTCAATTCGATTTTTGGTCCGGTGAAACAGGAAAACACCAAATTCTTCTTCTATGTTTTTCATAGAACGGGTGACTGATGGGGTGGAAATATGGAATGCTTCTGCCACCTTTGACAAAGTTCCCGTATCTGCAAAAGCAATCAACTGTTCCAGTTCATTCAGATCTAACATACTATCACCTCGGATTTTTTAAAAATTAAATTCACTTTTCGATTTCTGAAAAGCAGATTTCGATATAAATATTGTACATTTTCCGTATTATCAAGTAAAGTATCACTTGTAAAGAAAAAATACTTTTCATAAAAGGAGGTACTATTTATGGAATATGTAACTTTAAATAACGGAATCAAAATGCCCAAATTAGGATATGGTGTCTATCAGACAGCTCCGGAAGATACGAAGAGATGTGTCCTTGATGCAATTGAAACGGGATACAGAAGCATCGATACAGCACAGGCATATCAAAATGAGTCAGGTGTTGGTGACGCGTTGGCTGAATGTGGACTGCCGAGGGAAGAAGTTTTTCCTTACAACAAAAGTATGGATTACAAATGCAGGATATGAAAAAGCAAAAGCTTCTATTGAAGAGTCTCTGAAAAAACTGCGTACCGATTATCTGGATCTGCTTTTGATCCATCAGCCGTTCGGCGATTATTATGGAACTTATCGTGCAATGGAAGAATTTTATAAAGCCGGAAAAATACGTGCCATAGGTGTATCCAATTTTGGTCCGGACAGATATCTTGATCTTGAACATTTTTCAGAAATCAAGCCTGCGGTCAATCAGGTTGAAACTCATGTATTCCAGCAGCAGAAGACTGCAAGAGAATACATGCAGAAATATGGCTGCCAGATTGAGTCATGGGGACCATTTGCAGAAGGTAAAAATGGACTGTTTACAAACCCTGTTCTTACAGAAATCGGAAAGAAATATGAGAAAACAGCGGCGCAGACTGCCCTTCGATTTCTACTGCAGAGTGACGTTGTAGTCATCCCGAAATCTGTTCACAAAGAAAGGATGAAACAGAACATCGATGTGTTTGATTTTACACTGACCGCGGAGGATATGGCTGCAATTGAAGCACTGGATGGCGGTGAGAGCTTATTCTTCTCCCACTATGATCCAAAGACAGTTGAGTGGTTCATGTCTATTTTATAAAGAGTTTGGCCGAGGGGATAACAAAAATGGTTGTCAGAAACAGAAAGATATGTCTATAATGTTTGCAGAAGAGAAAAAAGGAGAGAAATACCTATGCTGCATGAAAAAATCAATCTTGGAAACAGTGGATACGGAACAAGGGATACAATTCTGACAACCTACGTGCAGAACAATCTGGAAGGAGTCCATGCGCGTCGGCGTCCGGCAGTGATCATTTGTCCGGGTGGCGGATATGAATATCAGTCAGACAGAGAGAGCGAACCGATCGCATTGGAATTTTTGAAAAGAGGGTATCAGGCATTTATTCTGGAATATGCAGTCCTGGAAGAGAATGAAACGAAAGGTCTTCTTCCATATCCGCAGATGGATCTTGCGAAAGCGGTTGCATATGTGAAGGAACATCAGGAGGTATGGAATGTGGACGGAGAGCAGATTACGATCCTGGGATGTTCGGCAGGCGGAAATCTGTGTGCGCTTTACAGCGGATTTTATCAGCAGGACTGGTTTATAAAAAAGACAGGATACAGCCAGAAACAAATGCAGGTACAAGCCATGATCTTGTGTTATCCCGTGATCGACTTCAGGGCAGGATGGCCGAAAGAGGATGACATACGGAGAAGAATCAGTGTTGAAGAAGCGTGGCAAGGTGCGCAGAATCTTGTGACAGAACAGACGCCGAGGACATTTATCTGGCATACGAATACAGACGGAACGGTTCCGGCAGAGAATGCATTACTGTTTGCCCAGGCATTGTTGAGGCATGGAGTAGATTCGGAGTGCCATATGTATCACAGAGGATGTCATGGGCTGTCACTTGCAAATGAACAGACGAAGGTAAGAGGAGAACATCTGAATCCACATGTGGCGGGATGGTTTGACACAGCCTTCGAATGGCTGGAAGAATGAGTCCATGAGGTGGTATCAGTAGAAGCCTGCGTGATAATATCACAGAAAACAACATATGTATCTTATATAATGACAGAGTCAGCAGACAAAGAAAACAAATTTGTCTGCTGACTCTATATTATTTTTAGGAGGATTCTTATGAATCAGGTAAAACGAAAAAAGAGAAAAGCCCATGTGGAAGAAAGGGATTGTGTTGCCTGCGGATGCTGTGTCAAGGTATGTCCGATGTCGGCAATTCAGATATTTCATGGAGTGATGGCAGTAGTGGATCAGGAAAAATGTGTTGGCTGCGGAAAGTGTGTAAAAGCGTGTCCGGCAACGGTTATTTCAATTCAGGAGGCGGCAGAATGAAAAAGAGTTGGTATGATTATTTGTGGATTGCTTCTCTGATGTATCTGGTGTTGGGATTTTTTCAGATTCTATTTGCATGGCTGGGACTGTTATGCTTTTTTATTCCGCTGATCATTGCAATTGTGAAGGGGAACAAGGGGTACTGCAATCGTTATTGCGGAAGAGGACAGCTGTTTGAGCTGATCGGAGGCAGATTTGGGTTATCCCGCAGGAAGGATGTTCCTAAATGGATGAAAAGCAAAGCGTTCCGTTATGGATTTCTGATTTTCTTTTTTGCGATGTTTTTTCAAATGCTGTGGACGACGTATCTTGTGTTTTCAGGAGTAGAAAGTCTGCATCAGGCAGTTACCTTGTTATGGACCTGGAAGCTTCCGTGGAACTGGGCGTATCATGGCGTGAATGTTTCGCCGGGAATCGCGCAGTTCGCATTTGGATTTTACAGTGTGATGCTGACTTCTACCGTACTTGGATTTGTGACGATGCTGTTGTTTAAGCCCCGTTCCTGGTGTGTATACTGTCCGATGGGAACGATGACACAGTTGATCTGTAAAGGCAAAAATAAAAGAGCGCTGTCTGATTTTAAAAATTGAGACTGGCAGGTGTGAGGCATGTTTGATACAATATGAGATAAGTAATGGAATCGGAGAGGAGTTGAAAACGTATCCATTCCGAATAAAGAATTGATGGATCGTTTTGATGAGATGTTGCAAAAAATAGAAGTATTATAACTCACCAGAAAGGACACAGCATGCTTCAATTTATTTTAGGAAATTCAGGTGCGGGAAAATCGCATTATTTATATGAAAAGATCATTCAGGAGTCAATGAAACATCCGGAAATAAACTATCTGGTCATCGTGCCGGAACAGTTTACGATGCAGACGCAGCAGGATCTGTGCATACTGCACCCGAATCACGGGATCATGAATATCGATGTTTTAAGTTTTGGACGAATGGCACACCGCATTTTTGAGGAAGTGGGACAGTCGAGAGGACAGGTTCTGGATGATGAAGGAAAGAATCTGATTCTTCGGAAAATCGCCGGACAATACGAAGATCATCTGATGGTATTAAAAGGGAACTTGAAAAAGCAGGGATACATCAGTGAGGTCAAGTCGGTGATCTCTGAGTTTACACAGTATGGAGTCGGATTCGAAGAGCTGGATGTGCTGATGGAAAATCTGGATGAAGAAAGTTTTCTATATTATAAGCTGTCAGATATCCGCATGATATACGAGGGGTTCGAGCAGTTTCTTGCAGAAAAATATATTACAAAAGAAGAACTGCTGGATGTGCTCAGTCAGATGGTGGCAAAGTCGGAGATTTTGAAAAACAGTGTGATCGCACTGGATGGATTTACCGGATTTACACCAGTGCAGAATCGGCTTCTTGGAGAGCTGATGAGCATTTGCAAAGAAGTTTTAGTAACAGTCGAGATGGATGGAAGGGAGGATGCGTTTCGGTATACGCATCCGTATCAGTTGTTTGCACTCAGTAAGCAGATGGTGACGGGTCTGGTACAGATTGCAGGAGAGCGAAAAATAGAAATTGCCGATCCAATTTATTTGTATGACAAGCCGGTTTACCGGTTTCGCAGCAATCCGGAGCTTGGCTTTCTGGAATCTGAGTTGTTCCGCTATTCCAGAAAACAGTATCCGGATGAAACAGATCATCTTTCGGTGTATGCAGCGGGCAGTCCGGATATGGAGGCAAAGCTGACTGCACAGAAGATCCGCAGACTGGTGCGGGAAAAAGGATACCACTACCGGGATATTGCAGTAATCTGCAGTGATATGGGAACATATGCAGATCATCTGGAGAGGGCATGCACAGAGTATCAGATTCCGGTGTTTATGGACTACAAAAAGAGTATTCTTTTGAATGCATTTGTAGAATATGTGAGGAGTGTCCTGTCCATGGTGGAGCAGGACTTTTCCTATGAGAGTGTGTTCCGTTTTCTAAGGACCGGATTTACGGAATTTACAAGAGATGAGATCGATCGTCTGGAAAATTATGTGGTAGCAGTGGGCTTAAGAGGATATAAGAAATGGCAGGCAGTCTGGGCGAGAAAGACAAATAGGACAGATGAAGAAGAACTGGCAGTGTTAAACGGTCTGCGCGTCCGGTTTGTAGAAATGACAGAGTCACTTGTCTTTGTTTTGAAACAGCGAAAAAAGACAGTGCGCGATATTTGTGAAGCAGTGTATCGCTTCTTTGTGGAAAATCAGATTCAGGAGAAGCTGAAAGTGATGGAAAACTGTTTTGCGGAAAAGAAAGAGCTGGCACTGGCGAAAGAGTACGCACAGATCTATCGCATTGTGTTGGAATTGTTTGACAAATTTGCAGAACTTTTGGGAGACGAGGGGATTTCTCTGAAAGAGTACTGTGAGCTTCTGGATGCAGGACTGGAAGAGGCAAAAGTCGGTGTGATCCCGCCGGGTATGGATCAGGTTGTGATTGGAGATGTGCAGAGAACCCGTCTGAAAAGCAATCTGAAAGCCCTGTTTTTTGTGGGGGCGAATGATACCCTGCTTCCGGGAAATATGGGGCAGGGAGGACTGCTTACCGAACGGGACCGGGAATGGTTTCAGAAAGAAAAGCAGGCACTTTCTCCGGGCGCAAAAGAAAAGACGTATATTCAGAAATTTTATCTGTATATGAATCTGACAAAACCGGAAGAGTTTCTTCATATTTCATATAGTAAGGTTTCGTCTGACGGAAAAACATTGCGTCCGGCGTATCTGGTCTGGGATTTGAAAAAACTGTTTCCGAAGCTTGTTGTTACAGAAGAAGAGGCGCTTCTCATGACACAGAGGGAGCTGACTCCGGGAGAAGGGCTGGAATTTGTGATCCGCGGAGTTCGGGACCGGTATCTGGGTGTGGATGAATCCTGGAAAGAACTCTATACCTGGTATCGGCAGAATGAAGGGCAGAAAGTGGACAGAATTCTGGATGCAGGATTTTTCAAAAAGAAACCGGATGCGCTTACAGGAGAAGAAGCAGCAGAATTATACGGGGAGAAAAAGCAGTTCAGTGTTACAAGGATGGAGCGGTTCTCGGCCTGTGCCTATGCGCATTTTCTGACTTATGGACTGCATCTTTCGGATCGGGAGCGATATGAGTTTGAGGCGATGGATCTGGGAAATATTGCCCATCAGTCCATGGAGCGGTTTGCAAGAAAGGCGCAGGAAAAGCGGATGCCGTGGCCGAAACTGGAAGAGGTGCAGAGAGATGCCATGATCGAGGAGAGTGTGGAGGAAAGTATCAAAGACTACGGAAATACGGTACTCTACAGTACTGCCCGCAATGAGTATATGATCGTGCGCATCAAACAGCTGATCCGACGTTCAGTGTGGGCGCTGACCAGGCAGATGGAAAAAGGGGATTTTGAACCGAGCGGATATGAAATGAATTTCGGAAGTGGAAAGATCGACCGGGTCGATACCTGCGAGGATGAAGATGTGGTTTACGTGAAAGTGACAGACTACAAGACCGGGATGAAGAGTTTTGATATTGTGGCATTGTATCACGGGCTGCAGATGCAGCTTCCGGTGTATCTGAATGCGGCACTGGAGCTGGAAGAACGACGTGCATCGGGAAAAACAGTAGAGCCTGCCGGTATCTTTTATTATCGGATCAAAGACCCGATCGTGGACAGAGAAAAAGATGATCATGCACTGGAGGAGAAGATTTTAAAAGAGCTCAGGCTGGATGGAATGATCAATGCGAAGGAAGAGGTGATCGAGCATCTGGAGCATCAGCTTTCGGGGACATCGGTTCTCAACCCGATCGGGAAAAATAAGGACGGAAGTCTCAACCGGTATTCCAAAGTACTGCCTCCGGAGGCGTTTGCTGCAATGCTTTCTTATACAAAGAAAAAGGAAGCTCGGGTGAAACGGCAGATCTATGCAGGAGAAGTACAGGCAAATCCATATGAGTTGAATGGAAGTACAGGGTGTGACTACTGTGCATACCGTGATATCTGCGGGTTTGATCCAAGGCTGGACGGTTATGCGTACCGGAGTCTGGAAAAGTACTCGAAAGAAGAAGTCATCCGCCGGATGGAAGAAGAAATCGAAAACAGGGAGGAACCGTCATGAGTGTACAGTGGACAGAAGATCAGAAAAAGGTCATTGAATTAAGAAACAGGAATATTCTGGTCTCCGCAGCGGCCGGTTCCGGAAAAACGGCGGTTCTGGTAGAGCGGATCATTCAGAGACTGTTGGATGAGAGGGATCCGCTGGATGTAGACAGGCTCTTGATCGTGACATTTACCGAAGCGGCAGCAGCGGAAATGAAAGAGCGAATCCGGGATGCCATTGAAAATGCCCTGGAAGACACACCGGGAAATGTGCATTTACAGAGGCAGGCAACGCTCATCCACAGCGCCCGGATCACAACAATCCACAGTTTTTGCCTGTCTGTGATAAGGGAGCATTTTCATGCCATTAATCTGGATCCGGGCTTTCGGATCGCAGAAGAAGGGGAGTTGAAATTACTGCGTCAGGATGTTCTGGAGGAAATGCTGGAGTCCTGCTATGATGAGGGAACGGAGGCTTTTCTGGAATTTGCAGAGAAATTTTCTACGGGGAGAAGTGACAGGCAGCTGGAAGAAGTGATCCTGCAGTTATACGAATATGCGGGCAGCTATCCACAGCCGGAAAAGTGGCTGAATGTGTGTGTGGACAATTATCAGGTGGAAAACGAACATTTTTCTGACGCTGGATTTGTACAGATCCTGATCGAAAGTATCCGTCAGAACCTGCAGGGGGCAAGGATTCTGCTGAATGAGGCGCTGCATATCTGTGAGGAGTCTGACGGACCGTATCTGTATGCAGAGGCGTTGGAAGCGGATCTTATGATGATCGAGACTATGGAAAAGGCAGAGACGTTTGAAGCATTTTACGGGAAGATCAATCAGATTGCATGGAAGCGGCTTTCTGCCAAAAAGGATGAGACGATTGATCCGGAGAAGAAAGAAGCAGTGAAGATGCTGCGGGAAAAAGCCAAGAAGATGGTAAAAGATCTGCAGGAAACCTGTTTTTACGAAACGCCCGAGGAACTGGCAGAAGATTTGCGAAATACAGGAAGTACCATGGAAGAACTGGTCTTTCTTGTGACAACCTTTGCAAGGCTGTTTGCAGAGAAAAAGAGAAGCCGCAATGTGATTGATTTTCAGGACATGGAGCAGTTTGCCCTGCAGATTCTGACAGAAGAAAAAGACGGAAGTCTGGTACCATCTGCTGTGGCGAGAGAATATCAGGAGCAGTTTGAGGAAGTGATGATCGACGAGTATCAGGACAGCAACCTGATCCAGGAAGCGATTCTGACCAGTGTGTCTACTGTGAGCCGCGGAAGTTACAATGTGTTTATGGTAGGAGATGTCAAACAGAGTATTTACCGTTTCCGCCTCTCCAGACCGGAACTGTTTATGGAAAAATATGATACATACAGCCAGGCAGACAGCGAGAAGCAGCGGATCGATCTGGACCGGAATTTCCGAAGCCGCAAGGAGGTGCTGGATGCCACGAACTACGTGTTTGAGCAGATTATGCACAAAAGTGTGGGCGGTGTGGAGTATGATGCCCGTGCGGCACTTTATCCGGGAGCTGATTATCCAAAGAGCAGGGAGCAAAACGGAGTATCGGCAAATCGGGCAGAGCTTCTTTTAGTAGATGCACAGGAGCTGGAAGAAGAGGACAATGCACGCCGTCTGGAAGCCCGGGCAGTGGCAGACCGCATCAAACTCTTGCTTTTACAGGGGCAGGTGGTGGATAAAAAGACAAAGGAATACCGTCCGGTACAATATAAAGATATTGTGATCCTGACGAGAAGCATCAAAGGCTGGGCAGATGTGTTTGCTCAGGTTCTGGCAGAAGAAGGAATTTCTGCACATGTGGGAAGCAGAGAAGGATATTTTGAAACGTATGAAGTCAGTGTTCTTCTGGATTATCTGCAGATTCTGGACAATGAGCGTCAGGACCTGCCGCTGGCGGCAGTACTTACGTCACCGTTTGCGGGGCTGGATGCGAGAGAACTGGCAAAGATAAGAAGTACGTATCCGGAACTCTTTTTCTATGAAGCGGTTCACGCCTATGCGTCTGATGATGAAAAGGAGAAGGAACCAATCCTGCAGCAAAAACTGAAAAACTTCCTTTGCCGGGTGTCGGAATTCCGGGATATGCTTCCATATACAGCGATGCATGATCTGTTGTGGGAGATTATAGAAAAAACGGGGTACGGTATGTGTATTTCGGCGATGCCGGGTGGTGCACAGCGAATGGCAAATGTACAGATGCTGGTCGCAAAGGCAGCAGCCTATGAAGGAACCAGCTATAAGGGACTGTTCAATTTTGTGCGGTATATTGAACAGCTCAAAAAATATAATGTGGATTATGGAGAGGCGAATCTTGCAGATGAACAGGCGGATACAGTCCGTATCATGAGTATCCACAAAAGCAAGGGGCTGGAATTTCCAATCGTGATCGTGGCAGGTATGGGAAAACTTTTCAATACGCAGGATGTGAAGGGCAGTATTGTAATCCATCCGGAGCTTGGTGTGGGAATGGATGTGATTGATCTGAAAAAGAGAACAAAGGCTCCGACACTGTTAAAAAAAGTAATCCAGAAACAGGTGGCAGTGGAAAACTTAGGGGAAGAGATGCGGGTGCTCTATGTGGCAATGACAAGAGCAAAGGAAAAACTCATTCTGACGGGAGTGTGCAAAGATGCACGGACAAAGCTGGAAACACTTTCCACAAGGGAAAAAACAGCATTTCTTCCATATGAAGTTCTTTCTGCGAATTCGTATCTGGACTGGCTGCTTCCTGCGGCATCCCCGGCAGAAAGTTCGATCGGAATTACCGTTGTTGACAGTCTGGGCGCGGCTCAGATGGAGGGAGCCTGGGAAGCGGCGGATGAACTGACTCGAAATGTACTGGAAAACTGGGATACAAATCAGATTCATGATGCCGGATACCGGGAAGAGCTGAAAAGACAGTTGGACTTTGCATATCCGTTTGCGGAAGAACAGCGTTTTCAGATGAAATTTACAGTTTCAGAACTTAAAAAACGGGCCTACATGGAAGAGGAGGCAGGAGAGGTATTATATCAGGAACCGGAAGCAGTGCCTCTTGTTCCGAGATTTTTAGGAGCGGAAGAAGCGGCATCCGGAGCAGTCAGAGGAACCGCGTACCACAAATTTCTGGAGCTTCTTGATTTTGAAAAAGAATATACCAGAGAAAGTCTGGAGGAACATTTGAAACATCTTCAGACAGAAGGAAGGATCAGTCCGGAGATCGCAGAGGCTGTAAAAACGGAAGATTTCCTGAAGTTTCTGCAATGTGAAAGCGGGAAACGGATGCATCAGGCGGCAAAGAAAAAACAGTTGTACAAAGAGCAGCCCTTTGTGCTGGGGGTGGATTCAGGAGAAATTTATCCGGATACAGAATGCAGAGCACAGCTTCTGGTGCAGGGAATCATAGATGTGTATTTTGAAGAGGAAGACGGACTTGTAGTCTTAGACTATAAGACAGACCGGGTAAGAACGGCCGATGAACTTGTTCGGAGATACCAGTCACAGCTTACATACTATGCCCGCGCCCTGTCACAGATCACAGGAAAGGCAGTCAAAGAAAAGATCATTTATTCATTTGCTCTTGGAAAGGAAATCAACGTTTAAATGGAAAGTTATGTACTGATTTATTTACTGGCAGCCAATGTGGCGGCATTTCTGGTGTTCGGGATCGATAAATGGAAAGCAGTAAAAGGCAGGTGGAGGATTCCGGAAAAGACACTGCTTCTTTTTGCGGCAGCGGGAGGCTCTCCGGGAGCACTGGCCGGAATGTTTGTATTTCATCATAAGATAAGGAAACCGTTGTTTTATCTGGGGGTTCCACTGATTTTACTCGTGCAGATTGGTGTTGGGCTCTGGATCTGGCAGAGGTAGTGACAAGCAGCAGACACAGATTGTTCTGCTGCTTCTTTACGTTTAGAAAATAGAAAGAGTTCTTTAGAAAATCTTAAACAATATTATATTGACAATCTATATTATACAAAATATAATATAGGCATAAGAACAGTATTAAAGAGAAAACAGCATAGGAAGGAGCGGTTGGATGGTATTTAATACAGGAGCTGCGCTTTTAGATGCGATCGTACTGGCGGTCGTCTCGCATGAGAGTGAAGGCACGTATGGCTATAAGATCACACAGGATGTGCGCAGTGCAATCAATGTATCAGAGTCTACGTTGTATCCGGTGTTGAGACGATTGCAGAAAGATGAATGTCTGGAAGTATATGACCGTCAGTACGATGGGCGGAACCGGAGATATTATAAAGTGACAGAAAAGGGAATGGCACAGTTGAACCTGTACCAGGTAGAGTGGAAGAATTATTCCAGAAAGATCCAGGAAATTTTTGAGGGAGGAGTGACGGGATGAACCGAGAAGAATTTATGGCAAAACTAAAAGCGCTGTTAGGGGATATTCCGGCAGACGAAAGAGAAGAAGCCCTGCAGTACTATGAAGACTATTTTGATGATGCAGGAGCAGACAACGAGGCAGAAGTGATCCGGGAGCTGGAGAGTCCGCAGCGTGTGGCAGCTATGATCAAGAATGATTTAAAGCATACGGGAAATGACGGTGAGTTTACAGAGAATGGATATGAGCAGGAGTGGGCATCGAAGAAAGAGGTGCCGCAAAGAAAAGGTTATTCCTACCAGAGTGGACAGACAGGAGAGTACTCTTATGAGGCATCGCAAGGCAGGAACGACAAACTGGTAAAGATCGCACTGATCGTACTGATTGCGTTGATCGTATGTCCGGTTGTGATTCCGGTCGGTGTGGGAATTTTTGGTGTGATTGCCGGGCTTCTGATCGCAGCAGTTTGCTTTTTTGCAGCACTGGTGATTGCATCGCTGGCAGTCGTACTTGCCGGATTTGTAGTCGCGGTGACAGGGATCGGCGTAGGAATCGCCATTCATTCAGTACCTGCAGTACTTTTGATGGCAGGGATTGGATTGATCCTGATCGCGCTTGGAGTACTGGCAACATTATTTACCGGAAAGCTTTGCATTGTAATGTATCCGGCGATGTTCGGTTTATCGTGAAACTGTGCCGGAAGCCGTTTCACAGAAAGGCGGTGTCTGAATAGATGAAAAAAGGTTGGAAAATTCTACTGATCAGCTGTGGAATCTGTGCAGGGATCGGAGTTGTCCTGTCAGTGGCAGGTACTGTTCTCGGAGGAGTACGGGATCTTCAGGAATATGGAAGGCGTGGGATGCAGTATCTGGAAAACGATCACTGGTGGTCACAGAAGTATTCAGAACCGGAGGAGATGGATGAAGAACTGGATTATATCGACGAAGAAGTTTCACCGGAGATAACAGAAGATTTGGAAGGAATCAGCGAACTGGATATCGAACTTTCTTATGTAGAACTGATCATGGAACGATCAGATTCCAATCAGATCGAGGTTTCGACCCGAAATATGGATCCGCAGCTTTTAGAGGATCTTTCGATTTACAGAGATGAAGATACTCTGGAGATTCGTGCCCAGGATACCAGGCTTTGGAAGAATATCGGAAAAAACAACGCAGGAGAGCTGATTATTCACGTTCCGGACAATCTGGAGGGGATTTCCACATCCCTAGGAACCGGTACGCTGTACATGTGTGATATCAGGACCGGAGAGTTGGATATTTCCATAGGGACCGGGACAGCGGATATTCAGGGATTTGAAGCAGGGGAAGTGAGTGCCTCAGCAGGAACCGGATCGATCTCGCTGCAAGGAAGCGTGAACAGTGATCTGGATCTCGAATGTGGGATCGGAACCATTGAGTTTCAGGATAGCGGAAAAATGACCGATTATAATTATAGTGTCAGTTGTGGTATGGGAAGCATTCAGATTGGAGATGATGAATTTACGAAGCCGGCAGGAAACCAGAATATCAACAATCATGCCGGAAAAGAAATGGACATCGAGTGTGGTATGGGAACCGTCAATATTGCATTTGCGAAAGGAGAGTAAGAATATGGAACCGAAAAGATTATATCGTTCAAGAGAAAACAGAGTATTGTGTGGAGTGTGCGGAGGAATCGCGGAATATTTCAACGTGGATCCGGTTTTGATCCGGCTTGGAATGGTTTTGTTTATCTGCGCCAGTGTTGGAACCGGTCTTTTGGCATATTTTATTGCGTCAGTGATCATGCCGGATCAGAAATAGGCGAATGAAATCAGATATTTGGGGCAATACTTCTGGAAAAGGAAGGAGATGCTCTGAATATGAAACAGAAAAAGATCACTCGAGAAGAGATTCCGTCAATGGAAGAAAAAGACAGGATGAAATATGAAATTGCAGAAGAACTGGGACTTTTGGACCAGGTTTTGGAGGAAGGATGGAAATCTTTGTCTTCAAAGGAAACCGGGCGTATCGGTGGTCTGATGACCAGGAGACGCCGGAAATCTGCGGAAGACCCTGCCTGAGTCAGAGTGTGAAAGGAAAAAAGAGAGGCTTTGTTTTTGTTTGAGAAAGACAGAGTCTCTTTTTATATTTTTGACAAAAAGTGACTGTGAACAGTAACTTTTTATCAAAAATCAAAGGGAATATTTAGGAAATACGCCAAGTTGTATTTGAAGAAAAATTGTTATATAGTGAGAATAGTATGAGATTAACCATATAGAACGAGAATTCAGGCAGGAGGAGAAAAGGCAATGGGAAAAAGCAACTTTGCAGAGCAGATTAGAAACAAAGAGACATATCTTGGAATTGAATTTGGTTCCACAAGGATCAAGGCAGTCCTGACAGGAGCAGACCATACACCGATCGCATCAGGAAGCTATGACTGGGAGAATCAGTATGAGGATGGAATCTGGACTTATCATCTGGATATGATCTGGAGAGGACTTAAAGAGTGCTATCGCAGTCTGAGAGAAGAGGTTGGTTCCTGTTATGGAGTGGAACTGGAGGGGACAAAAGCAATCGGGATCAGCGCAATGATGCATGGCTATCTGGCATTTGATGAAAACGGAGAACTTCTGGTGCCATTTCGTACCTGGAGAAATACGATCACACAAGAGGCAGCGGATGAACTTACCGATGTGTTTCAGTACAACATTCCGCAGCGATGGAGTATTGCCCATCTGTACCAGGCAGTCTTAAACCAGGAGCCGCATGTTTCAAAAGTTCGTTTTATCACTACGTTGAGTGGATATCTTCACTGGAAACTGACCGGAGAGAGAGTACTTGGAATCGGAGATGCGGCAGGAATGTTTCCGATCGACTCTTCCATCAGGGACTATCATCCAAAGATGCTGTCACAGTTTGATGAATTGATTCGGGAGAATGAATATCCGTGGAAGATAGAAGAGATCCTTCCGAAGGTGCTGTGCGCAGGAGAAAAGGCGGGAACTTTGACAGAAGCAGGTGCAAGACTTCTTGATGAGTCCGGCACATTGAAAGGGGGAATCCCGATGTGTCCGCCGGAGGGAGATGCCGGAACCGGAATGACTGCGACGAACAGTGTGACAGTTCGTACCGGAAATGTATCTGCAGGAACGTCTGTGTTTGCCATGCTTGTACTGGAAAACGAATTGAAAGGTGTTCATCGTGAGATCGACATGGTAACAACACCGGCCGGAGATCCGGTCGCCATGGTCCACTGCAATAACTGCACATCGGATCTGAATGCGTGGGTCGGTCTGTTTGCAGAGTTTCTGGAGACGATGGGGATGGATGTGGACAGAAACCAACTGTACGGAACTCTTTACAGAAAGGCAATGGAGGGAGAGGCAGACGGAGGCGGACTGCTTTCCTACGGATACTTATCCGGAGAACATATTACGGGATTTGAAGAGGGAAGGCCAATGTTTGTACGTACACCGGATTCCAGGTTTAATCTGGCAAATTTTATGCGTGTCAATTTGTATACAGCACTTGGAGCACTTAAAACAGGAATGGACATTTTAAAGAGAGAAGAAGGCGTACAGTCAGACAGGATCATGGGACACGGAGGACTGTTTAAGACAAAAGGGGCAGGACAGCAGATCATGGCCGATGCCATGGAGATTCCGGTGGCAGTGATGGAGACCGCAGGAGAAGGCGGCGCATGGGGGAATTGCGCTTCTGGCAGCCTTTATGCAGGAAAAAACCGGAGAACACTGGATCAGTATCTGGCAGAAGCAGTGTTTCAAGACAGCGAGATTTCCGTTTGAATCCAGAAGAGGAAGGTGTCGCAGGTTTACCGAAGCTTTATGGAGCGTTATACGAAAGGGCTTTCGATCGAACGCGTCAGCAGTGGAAAACATGAAATGAAGACACAATCAGGTGCCTGGTATCGTCAAAAGAGAATAAAAACTACGTTTACAAATCTTCTGTTTTTAGATACAATTTTACGACTGGAAAAAAAGTC
>ENA-OQKD01000069-OQKD01000069.1-human-gut-metagenome-genome-assembly--contig:-NODE-69-length-26991-cov-3.809857_pt1 | contig 26991 bp, 23 predicted proteins | sample MGYA00242775_ERZ504792 | MGnify/ENA primary metagenome ERZ504792 (study PRJEB26092, sample SAMD00036401) | human gut metagenome | host: Homo sapiens | study: EMG produced TPA metagenomics assembly of...
TATTTAATGTGGACAGTGGACAAGTAAGAGGAAACACCGTATTTATAAGGTTTATCCGCGTCAACAAGCTTGTCCACAAATATGTACACAAGACCTATTTAAACTGCAACCCTATTTGCTCTGCTTGCTCGTCCACATTAACAAAGCCATCTGAGGACATTTTTCCGTGGACGCTTTTAGACCAAGCTCGTTGTTTACCATACTTTGCAAATCTTTTTTGGTGGTCTGACGTTGGGTGTCTTTCCCACCCGTTAATACACTTGTTCATAATGCTTGAAATCTCCGAAAGTTCCCACCTCTGCGGCTCTCTATAGTAATTCTCCGGGAATGCCTCTTTGAAAATCATCTGTGAACAGACGGTATCATAATCGCACTTATCGAGCCAGTTCTGTATGATGCCCACTTTCGGATCTTCAGGCTTAAATGCCTCTTGTACCGCTTCAAGTTCTCCCATCATCTCATCAGATAACTTCAACTTATAGTTTCCACCTCGATAGATCTCCATAGCTTCCGCGTAGCATTGTATGACGTATTCTCGTGTCTCTCTTTCATTCTCAAGCGGATGTCTTTCCGCTGCTTCGCTGTTGATTGCTATCGGGATAAATCTCCTATTGCCTGTCCGATCTTTCGGAAGAAAGTCGATGTTGTTTGTGGTCCCGATAAATACGCATTGTCTCGGTATATCATGGGGGTATCTGTCATATGGAATTTTATAAACGTCTTTCTGCCGACTTAGAAACGACTTTATCGCCTCAACTGTTTTTGTGCTTGACGTTGCCAGCATCTCCGAAAACTCAATGATCCAATGCCCTTGTAATTTTCTGTATACGTTCTCATCGTCCAGGTTCCGAATATCGTCAGAAAACCACTCATCACGTATTGCCAGAAATCTGGCCATAGAAGACTTTCCACCGCCCTGAAGATCCTCTACTAAACAGATCATCGTATCAAACTTGATTCCGGGATGAAACACCCTCTCGATAGCTCCCAGCAGAAAAAGCCTTGTCGCTTCTGTTGTATAGTCGCTCCTGACCGATCCTAAATATCTGGGGAACAATTCGCCGATACGTGTCACGCCGTCCCACTTAAGACTGTTCAGGTAATCTCTGATCGGATGATATTCGTTCTGATGTGCTAAAATGTCAATAGCTCTCGTCACGCCTTTTTCGCTCGTAAGGTCGTAAGTATTTTCAAGGTACATTCTGATGTTATTCTCATCCGTTTGAGATATGCTGACGTCTGATCTATTCCACCATGCCCCATACACTTCTATCTTGTCTGTGAGCATATTATACCGGAACATGTCTCGTCGTTTTTTCATCCATTCTCAAAGCTACAACACAATTTGAAATAGTCTGCTTCACTGTTCCCTTCTGTGTTAATGAAAGTCTAACATCTCCGACAGTTTCCGCCACCGCTCCCGTCTCTGTTCCCGTTGTTCCGCTTCTGGTTCTTTCCGTGACTCCCTCACCACCTGTCTTTTCGATTTTCCCATTCATTCTCGCACTGCCCTTTATACCAGTGCGCTGCGCTCTTCATTTCCTTTTCGTGATAGTATTCCCACTCGATCTTTACCATCTCGTAATACTCCCGCGCCCTGCTGCATCCAAGTAATTCCATCCTCGCAAGCATTTCATCCGCATAGCCCGGCGTTGAAATGTCATAGGCTAAAATATTTAGGAATGTGCGCTTTGTCAGCTTCATACTCGGCTTAATGGTTTCTTTGAATGTCTCTCTGCCTGTCTGCTGATCCGGCGCGCGAGTTTTTCCCTTAAAGAGCTGCTCCAACTCCCCGGACTGCTCCGCTGCAGCCATCTCCGCGCAGATCTGCGCAAAAACATCGTCAGGCACTCTCATGCGCCGCGCTCCTCTCTGTACCGCTTCATCCTCTCGTAATCAATCGCCTGATCCGGCGTGATCCCCAGAGCCCGGCAGACCTTACCGAAGCGCTCCATCTTCACCATGTAGCCCTTACGAATCCGGTAGACGATGCTGACAGAGACGCCGGCTTTCTCTGCGATCTCCTGCGGAGAAAGGCAGGACGCCACCATAGCGTTTATGATCACTTCAACCTTTCCGCATACCATGCTTTCTTCTCCTTTCTGTTGCGATGTCGCAACGCTTCATTCACTGATCACAGCCCGCCAGCCTGTCAGTCTTCTGTTTCGATAATTTCAGTTACATCAACGCCCAGAGCTTTCGCAATCTTCCCGGCTGTCTCCGGTTTGACGTTTCCTCTTAAAGCTGTGCAGAGCGTTCCTTTCGGAATCCCCGCAGCTTCAAGATCTTTCTGTCCCATGCACGCTCGCGCCCTGGCAAGCATGTACTTCCTTCTGTCGATTCGCATTCGTTAATCACCCCCAGTCCCTTGCATTTGCAAGATTCACATTCAAAATATCACGCATTTGCAGGATTGTCAACCAAAAATGGTGCATTTGCAAGATTTTATTTACTTTTCACCTAATTTGTGATTTAATCATCTAAAGGAGTTTTTTGAAATGGGAATAGGAACAAACTTAAAAATAGCACTCGGGGAATACGGACTCACAGTTGCAGAGCTGTCACGCAAGACAGGAATTTCAACAAATACTTTTTATTCTATGATAAAGCGAGACAACGAAAAAATTAGCCCCGACATGCTAAAAAAGATATGTGAAAACACCGAGATAACTGTTTATGATCTCATAACAGATTATGACGAATTTGCGGCGAAATATTACGATCCAAACGCCACAAAGGAAGAACAAGCTATAGGTGACTACATTTTAACCAAAATGGGGAATGACAACGCACTAGGTGAAATCATTGAGGCCTATGATTCATTGAACGATATGGGGAAGAAAGTAGCACATGAGCGTATAACTGAATTGTTAGAAATTCCTAAATACCGCAAAGACACCGAATAGCCCGCATTTCAAAAGAGATCTATATCATTCACCGATCACAGCCCGCCAGCCATGAAAGGAGAATGATATACATGTCACTTACCACATGCCCGGAATGCTCCGGGAAGGTGTCTGACAAGGCGTATTCCTGCCCGCATTGCGGCTTTCCCCTGCGTGATGGGATAAGTGTGCCCCGCAGGGCAAAAACCCCCGGAAAGAGGCGCAGGAACGGCACAGGGACCATAGTCAAGCTGTCCGGGAGCCGGAGAAAACCCTTTCAGGTGCGCGTGAACACCCGTATTGACGAGTGGGGATACCCCCGTTATGACGTCCTGGGGAACTTTCCGGATCGGGTGTCGGCTGATATCGCCCTGGCGGAGTATAACAAGGACCCCTTTGACATTGCCAACAGGAAGAAGACTTTTGAGGAAGTGTTCAAAGATTGGTACGAGTGGAAGTACAAGGCAGCCGTGGACACTCCCGGCAAGAGGACCAGCTCCCAGTATTGCACACTGGCAGCATTCAAACACTGCGATCAGCTTCACAGCCGGATTATGCCGAATATCTCGGCTCTGGATCTGCAACAGATCCTCGACAGGGATTGATCTGTCTCACTCCATGCTGGAGCACATCAAGACGCTGTTCAATCAGATGTACCGGTATGCCCTGCAATTTGACATTGTGGCCAAGACTGCGCCGAGTTCGTTCGGATCGGGAAAGCGGACGACACCGAGAGTCGGTACACCCGTTCACGGATGAAGAGATCCGAGAAGCTCTGGGATCACAGGACGTGCCCTTTGTTGACACCGTGCTGATCTACATCTATTCAGGGTGGAGGATTAACGAGCTGGCCGGGATGCCACTGGAGAGCATCGACCTGGACGCCTGGACGTTCACAGGCGGGCTTAAGAACCGCTACAGCCGGCACCGCACAGTCCCGATCCACTCAAAGATCTATGAGATAGTAGAGGCGCGGTATGACCCACGTTTTCACAGTCTGATCTACCATGATGGGACACAGGACATCTCACAGGAGAAATACCGGGAATACTTCGCCCAAGCATTGACAATCTGCGGGATCACCGAGAAGCACACGCCCCACGACTGCCGGCACACCTGCAATTCCCTGTTACTGAAAGCGAAGGTTGACCGAGTGGCCAGATATAAAATAATGGGCCATGCAGGAAAAGACATCAACGAAAGGGTCTATTCCCACATGACCACAGAGCAATTAAGAGAAGAACTTGAAAAGATTTAATTTTGTGCATGAGTATAGCCTCGCCCGCCGTACTCATGCCTTTTTTGATAGTGTTTTGTTAGTATCAGTGAAACGGGAAGAATCCCGTGTTTGCGCCGTTTATCGGCATTGCCTCTATTATAACTTTATTAATATCATGACAACCGGAGCTGTTTTTCATTACCTTATTCCTTTTTCTGCTCATCTTATTGCCTTCCCTTCTACTTTATTTGATTTCATGTCAATAACAAAAGTGATTTGTTTTCTATTCGTTTTGTGATATAGTTAATATCACTCTCTTTTATCATTTTTTGCCCCGCTATAAAAAGGATGCTGATATACACAGCACTGCCGACATCCCGGGAATATTCCGAAAAAATATACGACAAGCAAGGTTATTTATACTCACATCTTTTTCTCACTCGCATATAGTAATTAAAAATGTTTCTTAAGCGGTGTTTTTATGTCTTCATTTTCATATGATTTCTCTGTTTTAGGCGGTGATGCGCGTCAGGTTTTTCTTGCAGAAATGTTAGCAGAATCGGACCGTTCTCTTTGTCATTACGCTTTGGCCTCTCAGCCGAACAACTGCAGCTCCGTCTCCGAACATGTTTCCATAGTACGCGAAGCGCCTTCTCTCGAAGAAGCCTGTATCCATTCCGGGTCCGTCATCTGCCCTTTTCCGTTTACTAAAAACGGCGCGGATGTTTCGGTTGAAAATAGCATCTATCGTTTCTCTATTCAGACGCTGCTTCATCTTCTGCGGCCCGGTCAGTCTTTGTTTGCCGGGGGTCATCCCTCCTTCTTTTAAAAAAACGAAGCCGCCGAAAATAACGTCGCTGTTTTTGATTATGCAGACGATATATCGCTTCCTGTTTACAACAGTATCTCGACTGCAGAAGGCGCAATCTGCGAAGCGATCCTCCACAGTCCTTTCAATCTGCACAAAAGCAGATGCGCAGTACTTGGATTCGGAAAATGCGGTCACTCTATTGTTTACCGTTTAAAGGGATTATCCGCAAACGTTTCCGTTTTTACAGATAACGCCGAAGAATCCGCCCGCGCGTCAGTTATTGCCGACAAAAGTTTCCCCTTAAAATCACTTTCCGATCACGCCGGAGATTTTCGCTTCATTTTTAATACTGTTCCGGCGCAATTTATAAATGAAGAGACTTTAAAAAACGTAGATCTTTCTGCTCTTATTATTGATATTGCCTCTTCCCCCGGAGGGGTCGATTATGACGCGGCTCAGCGTCTCGGCATATCTGCTCTGCACTGCTTAGGACTTCCCGGCAAATATGCTCCCGCATCTTCTGCCCGTCACTTAAAACAATTTATCGAATCAAAACTGTATCTCTCATAATTCATGCGCAAAATGAAAGGAGGAATCCCCTTTGTCCTTAAAAGAAACGCAGATCGGAGTCGCTTTTACCGGCTCGTTCTGCACTTACAAAAAAGCATTTCTGGAACTGCAAAAACTTTCAAACTGCTGTGGCTCTGTCCAGACAGTCTTTTCAACCGCAGCCGCATCCACAGACTCCCGTTTCGGTTCTGCCGAATCATTTTATAGGCGTGCAGAAGAAATTACGGGAAATAAACCGATGATGACTATTTCCGAAGCAGAGCCGATCGGTCCGAAAAACCTTTTCGACGCACTTGTGATCCTTCCGTGCACCGGAAATACGCTTGCCAAACTGGCAAACGGAATCACCGACACACCTGCTTTAATGGCGGCAAAAGCCCATTTACGCAACAACAAACCGCTTCTTTTAATCTTTATCGACAAACGACGCCCTCGGTATGAATATGAAAAACTATCGGACTTCTTTTTAAAATCCGAAAAAATATCTACTTTGTTCCGTTCGGGCAGGATGATCCCGAAAAAAAGCCGAATTCAATGACTGCCCATACCGATCTGCTTATCCCGGCTTTGGAAGCCGCTCTTGAGAACCGGCAGCTTCAGCCTGTCATACGCGATATTGTCAAAAAATAGAAGAAGGAGAATTTTCTATGTGCGGAATCGCCGGATTTTTTAACCCATCTGCGGATTATACAAAAGAAAAGAACTACAGAAACCACATTTTAGAAATGATGAATCAAGTTCAAAAGCACCGTGGGCCGGATGATGAAGGTACGTTTCTCTCCCCTCAATGCGGGCTTGCCCATGTTCGTCTGAACATCATCGACTTAGTCACCGGACATCAGCCGATGAGACGCGTCAGAGGCGATCACAGTTGTGTCATTGCATATAACGGTGAAATATATAATGCCCCGGAACTGAAAGCAGAATTGATTTCTGAAGGTGAACAGTTTCTGACGTCCGGCGATACAGAAGTAATCCTTGCCGGATTTATGCGCTGCGGACCATCTTTTATTAAAAAGTTAAACGGAATCTTTGCAATCGCGCTGTGGGATGAATCTTGTCAAACGCTTCATCTGTTCCGCGACAGGCTCGGTGTCAAACCTCTCTTTTATACAAAAAAAGACGAGACTACTATTTTTTCTTCCGAAATCAAGGGATTATTTGCCTATCCCGATATCGTTCCCGAACTTGACCGGAACAGCCTCAATGAAATATTCGCCTTAGGTCCTGCAAAAACATACGGAAAAGGTGTATTTAAAAATATTCTTGAAGTGCTCCCCGGCGAACACATTTCCATTAGTCACACTTCTTTCAAAAGACAGTTTTACTGGAAACTTAGCAGCTGCCTCCACGCTGATTCGCCTTCTGATACAATCGAAAAAACGAGATGGCTTCTCACAGATTCCATCAAAAAGCAGATGCTTTCAGACGTTCCCATCTGCACGTTTCTTTCCGGCGGAATAGACAGCAGCCTCGTCACTGCCGTCTGCGCCGGACATCTGGCAAAATCAGGGGAAAAACTAAATACTTTTTCTTTTGATTTCACGGAAAACAAAACGTATTTTAAATCCAATACATTCCAGCCAAGTCAGGATCGTCCGTTTGCCGAACAGATGGCAGAATTATATGAAACAAACCATCACTTCCTCGAATGCAGCAGTCAGGATCAACTGGATTATCTGTACAAAGCCGTAGACGCGCGGGATCTCCCCTGCATGGCCGACGTCGAGTCCTCTATGTTGTATTTCTGTTCACTTGTCAAACAGTTCAACAGCGTTGTCCTTACAGGCGAATGTGCTGATGAAATTTTCGGAGGCTACCCTTGGTTTCATAAAAAAAGCTCATTTGAAACGAATATGTTTCCATGGTCGCCTTCTATGCAGCCGCGGCAAGCATTGTTAGACGACGATTTTATTCACGAACTGAACATGGAAGAATATGCCCTTAACGCCTATGAACAGACGATTCGTGAAACGCCGGTTCTACCTGATGATTCTCCCGAAGAAAAACGTCGGCGTGAGATCGCCTACCTGAATATCCGCTGGTTTATGGCAACTCTTCTTGATCGGATGGACCGCGCCGGTATGTACAGCGGACTTGAAGCCCGCGTACCGTTTGCCGATTATCGGATCGTAGAATACATTTTCAATATCCCGTGGGACATCAAATGTCCGGACGGAATTGTAAAAGGTCTGCTCCGCCATGCCGGAGAGGGCATCTTGCCAAAAGAGATCTTGTGGAGACGCAAAAGTCCTTATCCAAAAACTTATGATCCTCATTATGAAGCATTGCTCGCAGATCAACTAAAAGAAGTCCTCGCTTCCCCCAATGCTCCTATACGAACATTTCTTGATAAAAAGAAAGTATTGCGTTTCCTTGATACGCCTTCCGACTACGGAAAACCATGGTATGGGCAGCTTATGGCAGGACCTCAGATGCTTGCTTATATGCTGCAGGTCAATTATTGGATGGAAAAATGGAAGCATCCACTCCCAAGTGGATGCTCCTGAACAGAAGTTTATTTAATTGTCCTTATAAAAAATGCCTCTCCTGCGGCTCAGACAGGGAGGCATTTTTTCTGCTTTTATTCAATCGCTTCTGTTTCGATTACAAATTTTACATTACCGTCCATCGCGCTGTCTTTTCCGCTGAACGTATCATAGCTGCACTCTTTAGATGTCAGCGCTTCTAACCGGTTCATCAATTCTCCGACCGCACCTTCAACCGTTGTTTTCAGTTTACTCGTTCCTTCTGCATCAAACGTCTTCATTCCGTCCGCCAGCGTCACAGCTCCTTCTGACAAAGTTTTCGCTCCGCTGTTCAAAGCCGACACTCCGTTTTTCAGTACGCTGCTGTTTTCTTTTAACTGCTCCGCTCCTGCCGTAAGCTGACTGTTAAAGCTGCCTAATTGTGTAAATCCTCCGTTTAGCTGTGCGATTCCGGAAGCCGCTTTCGGTACTGATACTGCAAGAGATTGATCTAAAGATGATAGATTCGTATGCAAAGATCCGATTCCACTGTTAAGCCCCTGCATTCCCGTATTTAGATCGTCGATCTTACCTGTCAGCGCTCCCAGTTGATCCAAAGGCAGGTTTTCTCCCGCTTTCTGGATTGCGTCTAATTTTTCTTCTACTTCGGGAAGTTTTGCATTCATTCCTGCAGCCGCAAGTTTTAATGTAAACAGATCTACTTTCATTTTTCCTACTGCATTTTGAACAGCCTGCACATCCACGCCTGACAGATCCGCCTGCACCGGATTTAGTTTTCCTTCTATAGAAGAAAGTTCCGGCATATCGGTCACTTCAGCCGCGGCGTTTTTCGCTTCATTCAGCGCCTGTATCGCATTATCAAGATCTGCAAGAGCCGCTGACTGAGGATCATTTTGTGCGATTTCATTTCTCTTCGCCGTCAGGGAATCTACCGCCTGTTGAATCGTCTGTGAACTTGAGATGGCTTTCGTCTTAGCTGACGTAATCTTTTCGTTATTCGCCGCAATCTGTCCATTATCGGCATCAATAACAGCATTATTTTCGTTTACCGCAGTATTTACGGCAGTACATGCATTTGTAAGATTCGTCTGCAAATCTGAAATTTTCTGAAGCTCTCCTGAAATTGCCTGTGCCTGCGCCGCAAGATCCTGAACCGGGGTTACGATTCCGTTTTGCAGACTTGTTTCCAGCCCTTTCGTTTCCTCAATGAGCGCCTTTCCCATCTCGATCATACTTGTCACCTGCTGCATCACAGCCTGAACAGCCTCTGTTCCGAGAACCTGTACAAGCTGCTGCGTTCCGTCTGCCAATTTCTGCGCTCCTGCCTTAATATCTTTCTCATTCACGCTTGTCAAACTTCCGTCTGTGGCTGCGCTAAGCTGACTCACTGCTGACTGAACCTGGGATAAGCCTGCGCTCAATTCCGTAAGGCTTTTTGCGCCGTCTGCTAACTGTTGTTCCCCATTTACATAAGATACAACTCCATTTGCCAACGTATCCGTTCCATCTGTATATTTCTTGATGCCGTCTTCTAATTCTGCCGCGCCGGAAGAAAGCTGCGCCGCCCCGGAAGACAACGTATCTGTTCCGCTTACCAGTTCCAACGCCGCATTTTCCAGCTCATCAAGAGCGCTTTGCAAAGAACTGTAATCAACGATTTCTTTCACATTCAAATCTTCCAAAATATCGGACAATGCGACCGTATAAGTAGAGGACATCGTAAAATCCGTTACGTCCGCGCTTATCTCAAGACTTTCAGGAAGCGATACCTGCGAAGACGACTGCGAGAAATCATTCATTCCCAGACTTTCTTTCATACCCGGAACAGCAAATCCAAGTACGATATTTCTATTCCCGTCTGACACTACTTTTCCATTGTCGATCGCCACATTGCTAAACGTCTCATTCGGAAGTATCATTCCTGTCATCATTACAAACGGACTGCTTAGTTCTTCGGATTTTCCGCTTACATTCACCGATTTCTTTGTGTTATTTGTATAATCAATTTTGATCTTCAGATGTCCGCTTTTTCCTTTCAGCTCTGAAGGACTGATTTTCTTTCCATCCAGATAATAGGTCAGTTTCACGGAAACCGGAAGTTCTTTTTCAGTCGTTCCCTGATAATAAATATCTGCGCCGTTTGTATCCCACGTCAGATTATCGCCCGACTCCGAAAAGGTTTCTTCTCCTTTAATATTTTTAATACCGTCAAGTTCGCTGACATCTTTTAAACTTTCTGTCGTTCCCGCATTTTTCAGCCAATCCGAAACTGTTATAAGTTTTACCGCTCCGTTTGCATCTGCATTGACATAAACCGTTTCTTCTTTAAACAGGCCTTCGTCTGCCTGTTCTCCGCTTTTTGTACTTTCTGTTTTCACAGTTTCCGTCTGCTCTGCCGCATATACTGCTGCCGGAGCGATCTGTCCGAATCCGGTAAGCGCCGCCGCTCCGAAAGCCAGTGAAGCCGCTACTACATGTTTCATTCTTCTGTTTTTATTCATAACTGCCAACATCCTTTCCCGACATTCATAGTTTTACTTTTGTTTCCATTACTTTTTATTGCGCCGTTTTCTTCGCCTTTTCTCCGAGAAATCCAATCGATGTCTTACAGATAATTTTATCAAATATCATAAACATCGCCGGAAGTACAAGTATAACTACGATCATACTGATGATCGCTCCCCTTGCCAACAATGTACATATAGAACCGATCATGTCTACTTTAGAGTAGCACGCCACTCCGAACGTCGCCGCAAAGAAACTTAAACCGCTGCTGATAATTGACGGCATGCTTGTTTTATGAGCGATCGCGATCGCTTCTTTTTTCGACCTTCCGCGTCCGCGTTCTTTCTGATAACGGCTCGTCATCAAGATCGCATAGTCAACAGTCGCTCCAAGCTGAATCGTTCCGATCACAATACTTGCCACAAACGGAAGTTCCGTTCCCATATAATATGGAAACGCCATGTTGACCGCTATTGCAAACTCGATAACCGATACAAGAATAACCGGAAGGGAAATTGACTTAAATACGATCATAATGATCAGAAAGATCGCCGCCATCGAAAGAACATTGACCATTGTAAGGTCTACATCCGTTACATCCTGAAGGTCTTTCATCAAAGGCGCTTCCCCGATCACCATAGCGTCATCGTCATATGATTTCACAATATCGTCGATCTGTGCGATCTGTGTATTTACCTGATCTGTTGCAGATGCATATTCCGAACAAATAAATGCCAGCTCATAGTGATCGCTTTTCAACATACTCTTAATATCGTCCGGGATCATCGAATCCGGCACGGACGGACCTATCAAAGAGTTCATGCTGATCGTCCATTTTACACCGTCAACTTCATCAACCTGATCGAGCATTTTCTGTTTCTGCACACCATCCATATTTTTATCCATGAGGATCATATGCATGTTTCCCATTTCAAAATCCTTTTCCAGTTTTTCATTCGCCACATTACTGTCAAGCGATCCCGGAAGAGACTGAGCGATATTATAATAGATCTTCGTATGGTTGTTTCCGTAAATTGCAGGGAACAAAAGGACAAGGAACAAAACGATCCAGACAGCATAATGTTTCGTAATAAACTCTGACGGTTTATTCATATTAGAAAACAGTGGTCTATGCGTTGTTTTTTCTATCCATTTGTCAAATACAAGAACAAGTGAAGGAAGCAGCGTCACACAACAGAGCACTCCCATAACAACACCTTTTAGCCATTACGATTCCGAGATCTCTTCCAAGTGTAAACGTCATGGCGCACAACGCCGCGAAGCCTGCGATCGTTGTCACCGAACTTCCGACAACCGACTTAAACGTACTCGCGATCGCATGCCCCATCGCCCGTTCTTTTCTACCCGGAACCGTTTCTTACTTTCCTCATAACCTATTACAAAACGGTAAATGGAACTAATCCATCGTTACGACTAACTGTAAAATCGCAGTCAGCGCTTTCGTAATATAGGACGTTTCTCCCAAAAAGATATTGCTTCCGAGATTATATACAATCGCCGCTCCGATACTTATCAAAAACAAGATCGGTACAAGAAACGACGTGGACGTCAGTTCCAATATCAAAAGACAGCAGAGTACTGCGATCACCACATAAATCGGGAGCTCATGCAGGCAAAGATTTTTAATATCTGTAACAACACCTGTCATTCCGCTTATAAAGCATTGCTTATCTGCAATCTGCCTCATCTGTGTCACCGCATCCATTGCCTCGTCCGAAGATGTCGTATTATCAAAAAGAGCCAACATCATCGTTGCTTCTCCTTTGAAAAAGGCTTCCCTTATATCCTTCGGCAGCATCTCGACGGGAAGACTGATATCTGCGGCATCATCGTACCATAACACATCTTTTACATGCGGTACTTCGCTGAACTTTTCTTCCAGCTTCTGTACATCCTTTAGTTCCATATCTTCTACTACGACCATGGAAAACGCTCCCATGCCATATTCATCTACCAAAATATCCTGCCCCTTCACGGTTTCAAGATGTTCAGGCAGATAGCTGAGCAGATCATAGTTGACCCTCGTATTCACGATTCCGAAAAAAGACGGAATCATAAGCAGCGCGCTGACAATCAAGATCAACACCCGATGCTTTGCAATCCACTTGCCTGCTTTGACCACTGAAATCATCTCCTTATTTTTTGTATAATACACAATATATTCCAAAAATGACTAATAGTCAATATTTTTCAGCGATAAAAATGAATTTTAGTCATTTTATTGACTTTCTCAATAAAACAATTCATAATATAGGAAAAATAACAAAAGATTAAGCATCAAAAATAAGAGGGGATCTATTATGAGCAAAGTTGATGATAATAAAAAGCAGAAAGAGAGCACACTTCTCGAAACTGCCTTTCATCTTTTCACAGGAAAAGGATTTGCCAAAACAACAATTTCTGATATTGTCCAACAGGCCGGCCTTGCAAAAGGAACTTTTTACCTGTATTTCAAGGATAAATACGATCTGCGTGACAAACTCATCGTATATAAGGCAAATCAACTTTTTGACGATGCACACCGCGCTCTTGAAAAAGCAAATGTGAGCAGTTTTGAGGATGAACTGCTCTTTACTACGGACTACATTATCGAACGATTTCAAAAAAACCACTTCTTCATGGAGTTTATTGCCAAAAACTTATCATGGGGGATATTTAAAAGTGTCTTTACAAACGGAGATCCTTCTTTCTCCAGCCAATTCTACGATCACTACATGACCGCTTTGAAAAAATACAATGTAAACTGCCCTGCTCCGGAACTGCTTCTATTCACGATGATAGAACTGATCGGCTCTACAAGTTATAACTGTATCCATAACAGCCAGCCTGTCAGTATGGAAGAATATCTGCCGTATCTGCACAGATCACTGCATCACATATTACTTGCATTTACAGAATAATTACCGCAACATATATCACAGACATTTACAGAATAATTACCACAACATATATCGCCGACAGTCACAGAATAGTTATCACCGCAGATATCACTGGCATCCACAGAATAGTTATCGCCGCAGATATCACTGGCATCCACAGAATAGTTATCGCGGAGATATCGTCAGCGCTCACATTCACGGATGATCGCAGTATAAGAAGAACCCCGCTCCGCCTTTCGGCAAAGCAGGGTTCTTCCCATTCTTACACTTTTGAGATTCACTCACAAAATGCGTTTAACAATACACTTAATAATATGCTTTACAAATATTCAATTTTACCGCAGACATATCTTAAAATCTTCCGCAAGTCTTTTATATCTACTGTTCCGTCTTTTTCCACATCTGCCGCAAGCTTCTGTGTTCCGTTCAATTCCGCCTTCTTACAGATGCTCCGCAATGTCATACGGACGTCTCCGATACTAACTTTTCTGTCGGCATCCACATCTCCTCTAATATACTCAGGAGTATACGCCTCAAAATTAAATTCGTTTTCTTTCGCATACTTCTCTGCAGCTGAACCGGCTACTCCCCGGATCGTAAAGCCTTCTAACTTATAAGCCTGTCCTCCCTTTCCCGACGTCAAATATCCAAGAGCTTTCTCTCCGATTTTTGTTACAGAAGCAGGGACAGTCACTTTGTTTAATTTTTCACATCCGACAAATGCATAATCGCCGATATTCGTTACACTATCAGGAATTTCAATTCCTGTCAGATTTATCTGATCAAGGAACGCATATCCTGCGATTCCTTTCGTACCGGCTTTCAGATTGACAGTACCGCCTTCTGCGATTGTTCCTTTATATTTGTAGTAAACTTTTCCGGCATACACATCACCGTCAGCCTGTGCGTCATACCATGCAGTGTCCCCACCTTCATTATATATATCCCACTTCTCAAATGCATAGCCTCCGATTGCTTCTACCGAATCAGGAATTTCAATATCACTTAACTCTACACATCCGGCAAACGCTTTGTATTCAAGTTCCGTTACTGTATCAGGAATCGAAACCGTCGTAAGTTTTTGGTTACAAGCAAACGCACTGTCTCCGATTTTTGCAATTCCGTCTCCCCATGTAATTTCCGTCAGGTTACACCATGAAAATGCACTTTTCGCTACATATGCCAGTTTATTTCCAATCGTCACATGTTCAAGAGAAGTGCAATATGTAAATGCTCCCTCTCCGATACTTTCCACAGAATCAGGAATTTCAATCTGTTTCAGACTGCTGCAGCCTTCAAAGGCGTTGTTATCAATTACCTCAAGCTTCTTCCCTAGCGTTAACTTGCTCAAAGACCGACAATAATAAAACGCTCCCTTCTCTATTTGTGTAACACTGTCGGGAATATGTATTTCTTCTAACTTTTGACAGTGTTCAAATGTTTCTTCTTTGATTTTTTTCAGTTGACTGCCTTGTGCGAAAGTTACTTTCTTCAAATTCGTACATGATGCAAACGCTCCGTACTGCAGATTCGTAACTTGTGCCGGAATCGTAACTCCTACTACCGTCTCATTCTCTGTAAATGATTCAGCTCCAAGAGTTTTTACGACTTTATTGTCAATCTTATCCGGTATTGTTACATTACTTTCCGTTCCTGTATATTTCAAAATCTCTACTGTATTATCAGCTAAATTTGTGTATACGAATCCGTTTTTTGTTTTAGCTGATTCGATTTCCCATTGCATATCTTTCTCTAATGCTGCAACAGCAAAGTGATACGTTTTTCCCTGTTCCAGCGAAAAGAACAACACGGCTTCCGTCTGCTTCTTCAGGATAATATTTTTTTATCTCATTCCATGCGTCATCATATACTAAAACTCCGACCGTTTTCCGTTAAAAGTAAACAGAATAATCTCCGGAGTTTACTTGGTACTAAAATCATATGTGTCTGATCCGCCGTTTTACAGCAGTATATTTTGTTCCTGTCACCGCAGTTTTTGTTTTGGTTTTTTCAATCGTCCATGTAACTGTTGCTGCATCCATCTCGTACAAATGTATCCAATATACAGATCCGGCTCTCATAACTACTGAATAGTCAACTTTGCCTTCTAAAGTTCCGATACCGTTTATCTCGAATATCCTCTCTTTAACTTCCAGTTTCACATTTTCATTAGAGCGGAAATGATAACTTGCCGTTTCTTCCGGTATAAACTCATAAAAACCGCCTTTTCTCATATCATGAGTATACGTCTCGCCTACTTTGACCTGTACTTTTCCACCAGAACCACCCGGATCAATCGGAGTATATTCAGACTGTTTAATACACCAATATCTTCCATACGGCGCTAAATAATACGCATTCCCGGCAAGCATTTCTTCGGAATAAATCTGATTCCACTCTTCGTCATAAAAACCGCCTTCTACACTATAATATCCTGTCGTTTTCGGAACGAACTTATAGTAAACGCCATATGTTCCTGCTTTACGAAGTTCAACTCGTGAATTGATAATCTCCACATCTTGTGTTCCGTCTTCGGTTTCTTCCGTAATGCTCGCATACGTACTCCAATAATTATCACCTGTTGCCGTAATATAATATTGCCCGTCTTCTTCAACATTCAACTGATAACGAACAGATGTCTGATCTTCCTGCAGCATAATCGAACCGGATTCTTCCGTGCCGTCTTTCTTGAGAGTAATACTTCCTATCACATCTTCTTGTGACGTTGTATTCAGCATTGCATCTGTGCTTTCTGCGCTCATCCCCGGCAATTTCTGTATATCTCCGGCCGCACCTTCTTCAACTTCCTCTCCCGTAGTTACGTCTTGCTGTGCATCATTTACAGTTTCATCCTGCATCTGCACATCACTCACTGTCTCCTCTTGCTTTGCACCACTTACCGCTTCATCCTGCGTCTGTTCTGCCTCTGCATTTACAGAAACCGGAACTGCTAACACCATCGACAGGCACATCAGAAAAGCTGTAAGTCCTGCGATCACTTTTCTCTCAAATTTTGTGATCATACGCGTCTCTCCTTTCATTTATTTTCTATAACAAAACTGCCGCTTGCATATAAAATCGCAAGCGGCAGTCTGTATAATTGAATCTCTTTCAATCACTTTTACAGTTCTTCTATTTTGTTACATACAAATCTCAATACTTTCCTTAAATCTTTAATGTTTATAACTCCGTCCTTTTCCACATCTGCGGCAAGTTTCTGCTCCTCGTCCAACTCAACCTTCTGACATACATACCTCAAAGTAGTACGAACGTCTGAGATCGTCACTTTTCCGTCCGAATCTGAATCACCTTTTATATAATCCGGCTTCATCGCCTCGAACGTAAATCCGTTTTCTTTTGCGTACTTCTCCGCAGCCGATCCTGCTACTCCCCGGATTGTAAATCCTTCTACCTTATATCCCTGCTCATATTGCTTGCTCGACAAATATCCTAAAGCCTCTCTTCCGATCACTTTTACAGATTCGGGGATTGTGACTGTCTTCAAAGATTCACATCCCATAAACGCCACTTCTCCGATATTATTGACACTGTCAGGAATTGTAACATTCTTCAAAGATATGCAGTCCATGAACGCCGCTTCTCCGATATTATTAACACTATCAGGAATCACAACTTCTTTCAAATTTCTCTGCATATAAAATGCATATCCTGCGATACCTTTTGTACCGTCTTTGATCGTGACTACTGTATCCGTCGGTACTTCTCCTTTATATTTGTAGTAAACTTTTCCTGCATATACATCTCCGTCAGCTTGCGCGTCATACCATGCAGTATTTCCTGGATTTATATCACTTTCAAATGCAAAACCACCGATTGCCTCGACCGAATCAGGAATTTCGATATCGCTCAGATTCTCACATCCTGCAAACGCCCCGTACTCGATCTCTGTTACGCTGTTTGGAATCGAAACTGTCGTAAGATTTTTATTCTGGGCAAAAGCCGATTTTCCTATTTTCTCAATCTTGCCTCCCCACATAATCTCCGTCAGAGCACATGAATAAAATGCGCTATACGCTACATAAGCAAGATTATTTCCGATTACCGCTTTTTTCAATGATCCACAACCGTAAAACGCCTCTTCTCCGATACTGGTCACTGAATCCGGTATCTCAACAGACGTCAGTCCTGCATAGCTAAATGCTCTATCCGAAATATACGTAATATTATCCGGTATCTCAATCTGTTTCAAATTACCGCAGCCAGAAAATACGCTTTCTTCAATGCCTTTCAAACCGCTTCCGAGAATAACATTATCCAAAGAACACCCAGCAAACGCACACTTACCAACCTCTGTCGTGCTGTCAGGAATACGAATTCGTGTCACTCCCGAATGGTAAAATGTATAGTTATCAATCTCTTTTAATCCATTTCCGAGATCAACTGTTCCAAGATTTTTACAATAAGCAAATCCTTTTTCTTCGATTGTCTGAACACTGTCAGGCAGGCTGATCGACTGAAGCTTTGAACAATTTTCAAATGCCCTTGCCGCAATTTTCTGTAATTTGCTTCCTGCCTTAAATGTAACTGTTTCCAAATTTGCACATGACGCAAATACGCCGTACTGTAAATCTGTAACCTGCGCCGGAATCGTTACACCGACAATATTTTCATTCTCTGCAAACGCTCCGTAACCGACACATTTAACTACTTTATTATCAATCTTATCAGGCACTGTTACATTGCTCTCTGCACCGGAATATTTCAAAATTTCTACTGTATTATCAGACAGCACACGATATGTATAATCCGATGACTCTTTTACTTGCTCGATCTTCCATTTTGCTTCTTTATCTGATAACGCAATGCCCAAATGATATGTTTTTCCCTGTTCCAATGAAACTTTCACACCAAATTCAACAGCTCCGTTATACCAGTATCCGTCTATTTCTTTCCAATCGGAGCTGTATACTTTTCCTGTTCCTCCATCTTTTGAAGAAAACATATATTCTCCTGACTTACTTGGAACGAAATCATATACTGGAGTTTCCTCTTCTGTCGTTGTATACTCAGTTCCTTCTTCAACAGCTTTTACAGATGCCTTTGTAATGCTCCACTGAACCTCTCTTGAACCATCTCCTCCTATTGAAAATTCATATGTCTTTCCCTTTTCAAGCAAAGCAAAAAAATTAATTTTTCCACTGCTATTACCGAACCCAATTATCTTATCAGATTCTTTCATGCTCAGATTCATCTTATCCTGCTGAGACTTGAACCTATAAACTGCCGTCCCGTCCGGGGTAAACGTATAATTAACATATCTCTCTTCTTCGAGAGACGCTGTATATGTTTTTCCCGCCTGTACCGCTATTGCTTCCTGTTCGCTTGCCACATATTTTTGGATACTCCAATATCGAGCTTCCACTGTAATGTAATAAGTTTTTCCCGCCTCCATTTGTACAGCGGCAACGTCGGATTTACGTTCGATTTCTTTCCAATTTTCATCATAAATAGTTGATCTTTCTTTTACGACATATTTCCCTGTCGTTTCCGGCACGAACACATAATAAATCTCTTTTAAGTTCTCATTCCGATAAACTTGTCCCAACTCTACCGGAATCGCTTTTCCTTTTTTCACACTCCATTTATTTGATAACACCCCAGTTGTATTTCTATTATTTACACCGACATAATAAGTATGACCCTGTTCTAATTTACAGAACGACCACGAAGAAATATATTCGCCGGTCTCTTTATCTCTCACGCTCATTGACAATGCGTCATAGCTAAAGCGATACCATCCCGTCTCATCCACTGTCAGATTGTAAAAAATCTCTTCTACATTTTCGCTTAATTCCGCTTCAAATTCTCCCGGTTTAATATCTCTTACTTTTCCGGCATACCACTTTAAAGTTTCCAACGCTTCTTCCGAAGATTTTTCTATCTCTAAATAATAATTTCCATCTTTACGAAGCTCATAGCTGTAAGATTCATTTGACAAATAGTTGTCTCCCTCATCTGTTCTTTCAAAAAGAGAAACATACGCACTTACATTCCAATCTTTAATTAAACCAAAGTAATACTGCCCGTCTTCCTCGATATTCAAACGATAACGAACCATTGTCTGTTCTGTCGAAAAAGCAACTTCTCCATATTCCGGTGTTCCGTCTTTTTTCAGAGTGATTGTTCCTGCCACTTCTTCCTGCTGATCGACATTCAGCATCTAAGGTGTTCTCGTTTCTTCCTCATATGGCGCTGTCGGCTGATCTTCTTTTTCCTTTGCCGCACCACCCGCCTCAACTGTATCCTGTTGTACCTTTTCTGATGCCTCATCACCTACAGTTATGTCGTGCGGTACATCGCCCGCCTCATCACCTGCAATTATATCATGCGGTACATTTTCTGACATACCATCCGGTATCTGTACATCCTTCACTGTCTCATTCTGCTGTACGCCGCTTACTGCTTCATCCTGTGTCCGCTCTGCTTCTGCATTTACCGAAACTGGAACTGCAAATATCATCGACAGACACATCAGAAAAGCCGTAAGTCCTGCAATCACTTTTCTCTCAAATTTTGTGATCATGTTCTTTTCCTCCCTTGTTTCTTTTCATAATATTTCTTTTTTATAAGTAAAAATATCGCCTCCTTCAAAACATACTTTTTAACACTTATTCGATAAAATAGTATTGTTCTATACGGTATAAATATTATCGACATTCCTCGCACAACTTTGAAAATGTTCCTTCTTTATAATATCCGATACCTGTTTCTTGACACTGTTCTCCTGCCAAAAGTCCGCTCTTTTTGCAGTATACTTCTTCTTTCACACCGGTTGGAATCGAATATTGCTCCGATGCATCTGCCCCGATTTTTTCAAAGACCCCTTTGCATATCCGAGCGGCGTCTGCAGTTTCAGCGTCCATATCTTTATCAGATTTATACCATACCGCACATACATTTCCCGGAATCATTCCGACAAACCAATGGTCTCCATACTCGCTCGTTCCTGTTTTCCCACACACGTCAAGTCCTGTCACCTGTGCTGATATACCTGTTCCGTCTGTCACGACTTCCCGAAGCATCCGGTTCATAATATTATAAGCCGTATCTTCACTGAACACTTCCGATTCTTTCTGCTGCGGCGTCCAATAGGTCTCTCCTGATTTTTCTATTTCTTTCACAGCACAAAGAGGCGTATCTTTTCCTTCATTTATAAATACCTGATATGCGTCCGCCATTTTGGAAACCGTCACGCCGTTCTCCAGATATCCAAGCGCTATGTTGCTTAAAATTCTGTCTTCTCCTTCCGCCAGATATCCACTCGCTATATTGCTTAAGGTTCGGTCTTCTCCTTCCTCCTCTAAAATCTTTTTCTCATTATCCACATCATAACCGAGCGTATCTTCCAAAAAACGAACCGACTTCTCAACACCGTAATCTTTCAGTACTTTCACGGCTACTGCATTATTTGACTCTTTCAGTGCATCTGCAGCCGTCACATTTTTCCCTGTAAACGGCACGACATTTTCCGGCCATTCTCTGGCAATCCCGTTGTCTCCTGCCACAACTCCATAAGCGCTATCTTCGTACAACGATGACCAACATATCGTTCCGTCCTCAATCGCCGGGCCATATACACTAAGCGGTTTCATCGTCGATCCTGCAAACGCCGGCTTTGTCACATTGTTATAGTTGTCGTTTCCTTTTGTATCACTGTAACACGCCGTCAGATGCCCTTCTTTATCAGTAACCGCCGCTCCGAACCGCTCACATGCCATTCCTTCACCGTCATTATAAGAGCCGATCACCGCATCCAAAGTTTCCCGGTCGAGCCATGTTTTCACTGTTATTTCTCTGTCTGCCAGTATTTTTGCCGCAGTTTTTTCATTCACACCTTCGCGCTCTTGAATCATTTTGACCGCTTCCTGCGAAACGATATCCGCATAAGACTGATATTTGTCTTCACACTCATAACTGATCTTTCCGTCCTGCAATATAAGTTTTGCAATCTCATTTCCGGCCTGATCAAGCACGACCGCTCCACTTTTTTTGCTAAGCATCATCCCCGCCGCCGCAAGGACTCCACATGCTCCGACAGCCAATGCGACCCCGACAATTCTCTTTTTATTCATCCATCCGCCTCCTCATGTCCTCAATGATCTCAAGATTCTCATGAGACAATGTCACTTGCGGACGATCTACGATCTTCCAGCCCAGCGCGCTCGTATTTTCTTTTACCTGCTCCAGCATCTTCGGGATTTCTTCTGCCTTTTCCACGCAAAATCTTACCCCGTCTTTATCGCCCATCTGGTGATACAGGTCATTGCAGTATACTAAAACTTCAAGATAATTCTCGTATTCTTCATACTGATACGGCGCAAGTTCAATCGCTTTTAATTTATATTCCGTAAACTGTTCTACGTCCCCATCCGCAAAAGCCGCCTGTGCCAATGCACTATATGGAAGAGACACAGACTGATTATCCACGATCACTTTTTCCGCAATCGCTTTCATTTCCTCTGCCTTATCCGCTTTCGTAAGAAGAGCCAGCTGCGCCATTGTATTTCCACTGTAAACTTTTTCAGCCGCTTTATAATTTCCCGACGTATAGCAAACGTCCGAAACCCCGCACATAATCGAAAGCGCCGCTGCCGCCGCCCCGGTCAGACCTACAACCGTTCCGGTTAAAACAGGCACTTTCTGCGTCTTAATATTCCGCATGTCAAGAAACAGGATCAGCACAAATCCCATCGCCAGAAACTGAAAGTCATAATCGAACAAGCTATGTAAGATCATAATGCTAAGAACGATCCTGTTCCGGCTTTGCGTCCTCTTCGTAAATACAGAACGTAAAACCGCCGCGCCCATAAATACCGCCGGGATCACGCCTGCATCAAGCAAGATCTGAATCAATTCATTATGTGCATTTACAACTGTATACACACCAGTCTGTACTGACTGCTGTATAAAGTAATAACCATAATATCCGAGTCCGAAAGGATGTTTTAATATAAGCGGGAGCGCATCCTGCACATACAAAATTCTTCCGAGAAACGTACTTGCTCCGAAGGAAATATTTGTAAATCGCTCAAGAATACCTGCGCTTCCTGCTGCAACAGCCAATATCACCGCCACAACGGCGCCTGCCGCCAACACTGAAATAATAACTTTTTTCCCCGAGGACTTTGCCGCAAACACCCATATAACGGCAACAGCAGTTAATACGAATACCGTACGGCTTCCGCTCATAATAATTCCAAATACAGCGGCAACACCATACACGATATCGAGCCAGTCAATTTTTTTGTAATCAAATCTCCACATTACAAGAATCAGACAGATTAGCATAAACAATGCATATGTATTCGGATATTGAAAAAATCCCGACAACCTGCCTGCAACCGATACCCATTGTTCAAAAACTTCAAACTGCATCATAACAAATGAAAAAGCAGTCATAAGACATCCAAGCATCGGAAGAGACGCGATCATTTTCTCTCTTTCGTCCGTCAGACCCGATACAAGTACGTAGAACAATAACAACGGAAGGAACTTCACGACTCCCATAAGAGCCATTCCCGAATCCACCGCCCATAAACAAGACAGAAGATATCCGAACACAAGCACGGCAAAGGCAGCCATATTCAGATCCCACGCTGCTGTGATACGCTTCTTCACATACATTCTGTAAAACAAAACTCCGGTCAGTACGATTCCGGTTACCGCAGACACCGATACATAATACCCGCCGCCCAATATTCCGACTATCACTATACACGTCATTAAAATCAGCATTTTTATCCCGCCCCCGCTCTCGCAGCTTTTACTTGCTTTTATTTGTTTATCGCTATTTTCTGATTTTATTTTTATCACTGTTTTCTGACTTGTTTTTACTTTTGTTTGTTTCCGTTTTTCTTCTTTATCAAGTAAACAACGACGCCTGATAAAATCATAACTCCGAAAAATGCAGCCAGCGCTTTAAAATCTTCAGCTGATAATTTTTTCGATTTCTTATCTTTATCCGCCTTATCAGCATCTTTTTTCCCGCTGTCACCTTTCCCTTTCTCACCTGATTCGGACGAATCTTTTTTATCATCGCTTGATTCCTTTTCAGATTTTGACTTGTCTTTATCCTTATCTGATTTTTTGTCCGATTTATCGTCCGACTTCGATCTGTCTGATTTGTTCTGATCTGTTGAAACTACGGCAAGATCTCCCACAACTTTCTCCTGAAATTCTTTATCCACACCGGAAACTTCTCCTGTAATCGGGTTACTGGACTCCGTATTGTCTACCACTTCATCCGGCTTCATTCCGATTGGGAGCTTCTCCGTACAGTCTTTTTTTAATTTAAACTTCAAATCAACGATAGATCCTTCATTTTTCACTGTATCCGGAACTACATACACAACGATTATTTCTGATGATTCTTCAATATGGTTATAATCAAATATTCCGCCTCCGGCTTTTTCAATCAAATCTCCTGCCTCCAGCGACTGAAATTCCAGAACTTCTTTGTCATAATAAATAGAGATCTGAAAGCCGCCGACTTCCTGGCCTGTATTAAACTCTACCGGAACTGTTACGACGTCTCCCGCTTTTCCTTTTTGATTATCTACATGAAACTCCGTATATACATCTTCCGCCTGAACATTCATTCCGAAAAGACAGACCATGCATAAAATTAAAATAAACTGTTTTATTCTTTTTCCTCTCATCAACCTCTATTCTCCTTACGCTCTTTCCCTTTTATAACATATATTTTTTGCACCTTTTCGGAGCTTTTTGGTATCAAAAGAAATACAATATCATCTACTGTTTTTCTTTCTTCTGATACCAAAAAGCTCCCTGTCGGTCAGTCGCCAACAAGGAGCTTTCTTTTAACTTTTATCTATGCGTTCTTTTTTTGAAAATTACTACGCCTACAATCGCTGCTATGGATAAAAGCATTGCTACTACGAAACCTGAGATGTGGTTGCTATCTCCGGTCTTTACTGCACCGCCGTCAGCCGGTTTCTCATTCTTATTGTTTGTACCGTTTGCTTTTGCTGTTACTTTCAAAGCGTACTCAGCCGTCTTATCTCCAACTTTCGCTGTGATCTTTACATTTCCGGCTTTTACAGCTTTAACAACACCATTTGCATCTACTGTTGCTACTTTTGTATCAGAGCTGCTCCATACAACTGTTTTGTCATCTGTTGTATTTGTCGGATTGAATACTACGTTAAGTTTTGTTGTCTTTCCTTCTTCAAGAGAAGTTACATCACCTTTGATTTCAATCGACTCAAGCGGAATTTCTTCTACTGTTATATCATAAGTAAGTGTTTTCTCAAAGTCTGTGTTTGTTGTTTTTACTGTAATAGTAATCGTCGCTTTGCCGTTTTTCAAAGCTGTTACCATACCATTTTTATCTACAGAAACAACTTTTTCATCAGATGATGCAAATGTATATATTACATTATCTGTTGTATCGATCGGATTCAGTCCGATTTTAATTTGATGTTTCTCACCTTTGAAAAGTTCAGACGGATTCTTCATCTCATCAAGCTTAACATCTGTCAGGTGAATTTCTTTTACTGTCACTGTACAAGAAGCTGTATGTTTTCCATCGGCTGTTGTTGCTGTGATTGTAGCTGTGCCTTCTTTCAGTGCTTTTACTGTTCCGTTTGCATCAACTGCAGCTATATCCGCCGCGCTGCTTGTCCATTTTACTTCACGGCTATCTTCTGTATTGCTCGGAATAAACGATACTTCAAGTTTCTCTGTTTTACCTTTCAGAAGATCTGTAATTTCTGTTTTATTCAGCGCAATACTTTCTGTATGGATCGGAACTTTTACTTCACATACTGCTGTGATCTTATTGTTTGCTTTTGCTGTTGCGATAACTTTTGTTTTTCCGCCTGCAACTGCTGTAACAACACCATTTTCATCAACTGTTGCTACGCTCTCATTTTCGCTCTTCCATGTAACAGCTTTTTCATCTGTTGTATCTGCCGGAAGATATGTTACATTCAGGTTTGCTTTCTGACCTTTTTCAACTGTCACCTTGTCCGGTGTCACTTTGATGCCTGTCAATTTTGCATTAACCGTAACTGTACATTCAGCTTTATGTGTACCTACTGTTGCCGTAATCTTTGTTGTGCCTGTTGCTTTCGCTGTAACGACACCATTTTTTACTGTTGCGATCTTTTCATCGGCGCTTGACCATGTAACTGTCTTATCATCTGTTGTATCTGCCGGTGTATAAATCACTTTAAGAGCTTCACTGCTCTGACCTTTGGAAAGTTCCAAAGCTGTTTTATCAAGTGAAATTCCTGTCAGTTTCTTCTCCTGTACTGTAAGTGCACAAGTTGCTGTAAGTTTTCCGACCTTTGCAGTAATTGTTGCGCTGCCGTCTTTTAATGCTGTCACTTTACCGTTTGCATCAACTGTCGCTACGCTCTTATCGCTGCTCTCCCATGTTACTGCTTTGTTATCTGTCGTATCTGCCGGATCATATTTCACTGACAATGTCTTTGAAGTACCTTTTTTCAATGTAAGAGTTGCCGGATCTACAGTAATTTTTTTCAACGGATTGTTTACTGTGATCTTTACACTGTCGCTCTTGCCTGCTGCTGTCGCTGTAATTGTTGCGTTTCCAACTCCGACAGCCTCAACTTTACCTTTGAATCAACTGTCACAACATCTTTATTAGAACTCTTCCATGTAATTGTCTGACCTTCCAACGCTTCTGCAGGTGTTCCTGTCACTGTAAGTGTCTCGGAAGTACCTTCGTCATTGTAAAGTCTTCTTTGTTGATCTTAAGAGAAGAAAGTTCGATTGCAACCGGGATTTCTCCGTTTTCAATCTTATTACCATTTTTATCTAATGTTGTTAATGGAACATCTTTGCCGTCGATATCAGTTCTGTCATTATCATTTGTTCCTGTCTGAATTCCTACACAATTAAAGCCCATAAGACCTGAGCCTTTTGCATTCTCATTAACTGTTACATCAAACGTAAAAAGTAATACATCTTTATTTACCGGATTACCTTCCTTCATTTCAAGCAGTACTGAAAATCCACCTGCTGTATATACGTCTTCCTCATCTACAATAAACATAAGATTCTTTTTGAGAACATTATTTGGATCTTGCTCCAAACTGTCCTTCACATATGTATATACCTTTGTGTCAAAATCAAATCCGCCGACAACCTGCATCACGTTTCCATTTGGCTTAAGCCAACATTCAACATGAACCTTATCACCGGGTTTCATGTTTGTGACATCCGTCTTAGTTATAATTGACGGTACATCGTTCGCAGCCTGTACATCCATCTGCGGAACTGCCACAAATCCCGTGATGACCATGACCAGAGCCAAGACTAAAGCTGCGATCTTGTTTAGCTTCTTTTTCATCCCTTTTTCTCCTCTCCTATATTTTGATGATGTGACTAGTATTCCTAGTAAATCCACTTAAACATAATTATTATAGGACTTTATTTTATTTTTGCAACGCCTATAAATGAATATTTACCTCTGCTTTGTAGGATTACAATACATGTGTTACAACTGAATAATTAAAAAGCGGAAATACCTTTTCTGTGTTATGCTTTAAGCTACCAAACCTAAACATTTAAGAAAGGAAGTATTCCCGCATGGCAAGTATAA